>UMGS01000691.1_pt1 | contig 18465 bp, 23 predicted proteins | sample 1965341 | NCBI WGS metagenome assembly UMGS01 (sample SAMEA4836079, study PRJEB28245) | human gut metagenome | biome: gut microbiome; material: fecal sample | place: Denmark | collected 2008 | reverse complement strand
CTTCATCAATATAATCCAGGCTCAGATAATCCTCTGTCCTGGCGGATAAATTCTTTTTCTTCAGCGCGCTGCTCACATAGGCGGCGGTCAGCCTGTAAATGACCGCAAACAGAGGCACCGCAATAATCATTCCCACAAATCCGAACAGGCCGCCGAACAGCAGGATGGAAAACAGTACCCAGAAGCTGGGAAGTCCCGTGGAATCCCCCAGGATTTTAGGTCCCAGGATATTGCCGTCAAACTGCTGGAGCACCAGGATAAAGATAAGGAAATACAAGCATTTCATACGGCTCACCAGCAGTATGAGAAATGCGCTGGGCACAGCTCCGATAAAGGGGCCGAAAAAGGGAATCACGTTGGTCACTCCGATAATCACGCTGACCAAAAGCACATAAGGCATCTTTAAAAACTGCAGGGCAAAAAAGCACATGATTCCAATAATCAGAGAATCCAAAAGCTTCCCGGTTATAAAACCTCCGAATACAGAGTGTGCAAAACGCACCTCGCTCACCAGCCGGTTGGCATCCTTAACCTTTAACAGGCTGTAGACAATCTTCTTGCTCTGAGCGGACAGCGTGTCCTTAATATTGAGAAAATACACCATGACAATGATGCCAATCAGTATATTTTTGACAACGGTAACCACGCTTAAGAGCCCGGTGGAAAGTTCACCGATGATTTTAGACATATTGGGCACCAGGTCCGTGGTCAGCCAGTTCTGGAATTCCGTGGCAGCCTGCTCATAAAAAGGCATGATTGTCTGTTCAATGGTGGGATTGTCCTCAAACATCTTCATGAGCCAGAGGCTCAGATTATTGATATTCTCACCCAGACTCTCCTGGAGACCGATAATACTGGTATAAATCTGCGGAATCACCATCCAGAACAATCCGCAGACAATGGCAACGAGCAGCAGCAGGCTCACCAGTGTCCCGGCGGCCTTGGCCAGGCTGTCTGCCGTGCGTCCGTCCTTAATGCAGCGTCTCAGTTTTTCCGCCGTATAGGCCCTGGTCTTGTTATAGATGGGCAGCATCAGATAGGCCAGCACCGCCCCGTAAATAATGGGCATCAATATGGATACAATTTTTCCCACGGCCTTTGAAACGATTTCAAACCGAGACAGGAAAAATCCAAAGGCAACGCTGCAGGCAACCACGGCCAGCGCAGTGGTGCCCCAGTATATATAATTTTTAAATCTTGGGTTTTTCATACATCTTTACTCCTATGTCTAAAGTATTCCGTCATTTAGGCAAGTCATTCACCCCTATATCATATCATAAGCTGAAACCAACAGCAATTAGGTTTTAAATTACAGTGTCTGTTCCGTAAAGATTTTCACGAAATCTTAACAGGGAGGACAAAGCGGGATTTTTGTGGTATGATATTCCTATCTTTGAAAAGAGGTGTTAAGACATGTCTTATATCATAAAAATGGCCCTGGACATCAAGGCCGGTTTTGAGCCTCCGGCTCCCATGACATCCCCGTTAGAAGCTTACTGTGCCATCGGAACCATTGCCGGGGCAATGAAGCTTGGGATGCCGGAGCGAAAGGATACGCTCTTTGAGATGCGGGACCAGCTGGATGCGGATATGGAGAACAGCGAGCCGGAGGACAGCCGGATAGCAAAAATTCATGCCATCCTTAAAGGCTTCATACGAAATGAGAATACCACGGACCAGATGATGGAGTACGTGACATACGGTTATGAAAATGAGAGGTGACACGAATGGGAGATGAAACAATGGAACATAAAGTGACTTTTCATATTGATGAGAATGCCAGACGGAGCCTTCTTCTTGGAAATGCGGACAATCTTCTCCGCGCTGCCGCAGATATACACATGACAGTGGAGGTTCCGGCCAATGGCCCTGCCGTACCGGGATATGCCCTTAAGCCGGCTTCCACGGATACCGCGGCAGCCATGGCTGATTTCGTGGTGCCTGTGCCCGCCGGCGTAATGGAGTTAATGGAGAGACCGGAACAGGGGTACTGTTATATTAAGCCGTAAATCCTTGTAAATCCGAAACGCCCTGCGAGACAACGCTACCGTGGCATTGTCCCGCAGGACGTTTCTCTTTTCACATATCTTCTCACATTCCCAGTATGGAATCCGTATCAGGGCGGATGATGTTCCAGGTGGAAATCAGGGCCTCTTTTAGCTTCTCCTCCCCCGCGAACTCCATCTGTCTCTTCAGAGCATATGCTGTCTTTTCTTCCGGCGGCATTACGTAGTAGTCGCTGTCATCCCGGTATGTATCGCTTAAAAGAATATAATTTCTGGAAGGCGGCCTCCGGTATGCAATATCGGCTATGGACCACTGTACATGGTATCCCTCGCTGTACACCTTATTGTAGTCCACAAAAATAATAATGTCTTCCTTCTTATCGGTCTGGTACTTTAATGCCTCTATTCTCATAATCCCATCCTCCCTTGCAGCCGCCGGCTCCACCCTCCATCCATTGCCCGTGCAGATGTATTAATTAAAATCTACCATACCACCGGGTATTTTTCAATGTAATTTACAGGGTTGGACTTAACGTTACAGAAAGATGAATTTTCAACAGTATTATCTCTGTTTCGTCACCAGATAAAGCCAGGGAACATTCAAAAAAAGCAAAAAAAGAAAAACCCTGCGGACACAAGGTTTTTTCAATCAAGCCACTGGCCGGACTCGAACCGGCGACCCACGCATTACGAATTTTAAAAATCGGTATTTTCAACACATTTTATTAGATTGTGTCATTCAAAAAAGTACGTATTTAAGCCATTTCTAGGCAATATCCTATTTTCCACCAATTTTTCTTGATGCAACTTTGTTAGTCAAATGTTAGTCAATAAAATGCCCCAGTATGCCACATATAAATGACATCCTGGGACTTTGATTAGTTCTCTTTTTCTTCTATTTGCCGTACTTTTCGGCCTGTTCTTTTGGCAAGAGGGATAATCTCTTTAACTGTCACCCGCTGCGGACCATAAAATGTTTCCACTACCACCCTATCCCCCGGAGCTATCTTATCTATCAATTTCAAGGGGATTTCCCACTGGTATTGCTTGCCACCTTCATTGAATACCGCTTTAATCCCCTGTCTCCTTATTCGTCTTACTGGCACCATATCCTTACCTTGTTCACACATAAGTAGATATGTGGTGTATCCATCCATCAATACCCCGTGTTCATCAATCACAATTTCCCTTTTATATACACCGTACTTTTCATAGAACCGCCTAGCCTGTTCCATCTTCTTTTTTGTCGGCCTTGTACCAGAATTTCTTCTGGAAATAGATATACTGGATAACCTGACAGTATGTTTATCATTAGCCGCACCCGCCTGGAACGCATCATTTCCCCATTCAGACAGCAGTTCATAGAATCGCTGGTTTACTTCTTCATTCACTAAAAGCTTACCATATACCCTCTGATGTGCTTCCCTTACGATTTCGGGCGTGAAAACAAAATCCTCGGTTGAATATTCCATACCCATCTTATAAATATTGTTTAACACCCTTGCCATCTGCCCTAAAAGCTTCTTAGACAGGTTGCTTATTCCGGCTGTCTGGGCCATTTCCATAAGCATTTCTATATTAATTGGATAGTGCATCTACTTTGCCCTCCTTGCCCGTTCAGTCCTTTTACCCATGATAACGCCGTACTGGAATATATTAAAAAACTGCTGCTCCTGCATCAAGTGATTATATGTACGCCAGTCCATCAAGTGATATTCCTTCCCAGGCTTCTGATGGGAAAGCATCTCCATATTGTCTTTAAAGTCCATCATCGCCCTTGCCTCCAGCAGCACACGACAAACCGGCTCCCATGTGTTTCCTTCAAGGTTGCCCGTTTCAACATCTTCCAATGTTTCTGCATCTGCATCCAAAAAGCCCCGGCATAACATAACAATGCTATTAAAATCCTTGCAATTCTCATTTATAACAACTGCGTTCTGTGTCACGGAATAAAATACCACTACCTCTGATAGCGAATGCTTACCGCCCCATGACTGTAATATACAATACGCATCCTCCAGTGTAATTTCTGCCACGTTGCAAGCGTACAATCTTGTTTTTTCGTCAATTAAATGATACATTTTCAATTTACCTCTTTCTTTTTATTAGGGGCCGTGCTAATATACCTATGTGATTAGGAACGGCCCCGGCTGTTTCGTTGGCCCCTGTCAGTGTTGGTAGCACTGGCAGAGGCTTATTTCTTATGCTATTGCAATCTCATGTACCTGTGAGCGTCCAAAGAATCGGGCCTTATAAGCTTTCCCGTCTCCCCGGCTTCCCCATATCAGTTCTATACCAAACAGGGCCTTGCTCCCATGAATGACTTCATATCCTAACTGTTTCCAGCCGTTCCAGGTATTTGTTTCTTCCTCAACTCCTGCCGTGGCTTTTGCTTCTTCAATTCTCTTTGCGTTGATTGCCTCTGCCTTTGCAGATAACCATGCCCTGTGTAAACACTCTGCAAAAGAAAGTTCTTTTTTCTCCCGGTAAAGCCTCCATGCTCTCAGCATGATTTTTTGAAGATTGTACTTCATGATTCTGTCTCCTTTACTTCCTTAATAATATGGTTGATTCTCACCGGGCTATTGTTCGCCATCCTTGGTACATCCTCACCGGGATTGAATCCGCAGCCCCTATCAGTCTTGCGTGTCTATTGCTTTCGGCTCACATGTACGATTGATAGGTTTGTGGGGGATTGTCTACCCCGGCTGCTTTGTTTTCTTAACCTTGTAACTATATTATACACTATTTCTTGACCATATTCTATTGACTATATACACAAATATTTGACCATATTTTATGCTATTATTTGTGTGTTTTGTGCACTTGCAAAAGTGTATATTATTTGATATAATATTAATATCATGAAAAGAGTTAAATTATTTGGACACACTTATTAGACAATGAAAGAAGGTACAAAATGCCCATAAGCTATGAAAAACTATTCAAACTATTAGAAGATAAAAACATAACAACCTATTATCTACGTCAAAATAAGATAATCGGCCAACAAACTTACTACAATTTAAAAAACGGTAAAGGAAACTTAGGAACAGAATCCCTTGAAAAGCTATGTAAACTTCTCAGTTGTCAGCCCGGGGACCTAATGGAGTATATACCAGAACAACCACATCCACAGGAAGGAGTGTGACCCTATGCCATTACCAAAAGAAAGAATCTATACCATTGATGATATTTACAATCTGCCAGAAGGTGAACGGGCTGAACTGATTAACGGACAGATTTATTACATGGCCCCACCCAGCACAGCGCATCAAAGAACATTGTCATTCCTGCACCTGGAGATAGGAAACCACATCCGCAACAATAATGGTTCCTGCGAGGTATTCCCGGCTCCGTTTGCCGTGTTCCTCCAGGCAGAGGATGAAAAGAGTAATACAAACTACATGGAGCCAGATATATCCGTTATTTGCGACAAAGACAAATTGAACAGTAAGGGCTGCAACGGTGCGCCAGATTGGATTATAGAAATTGTATCCCCTTCCAGCCGCCAGATGGACTATTATAAAAAGCTGGCCCTCTATCAGGGCGCGGGGGTACGTGAATACTGGATTGTAGACCCAGCTAGGGAAATTATCGTGGTCTATGATTTTCCGAATGAAACTCCCCCTACCATTTACCGATTCAACGATTCCGTTAAGGTCAACATATATGAGGATTTTTCCATTGATTTTAGTCAGCTCAATCTTTGATACTATCCACATAGCAGCAGAGCCACCCCGGCGGTTTCTTTGTCCCTCTGCCAGATTCACAGCCGGATTTTCGGCTGTGAGATTCGCAAACATCCGCGTTTAAAACGTGAAGCTATTACAATGTTGTTTCTGCTATCTATTAGATAACCACAAATAAACATATAGTTCATAATGTAAAGGATATTTTAAATGAGAAAAAATAATAAAATGGAGCGGCAACTTGATGATATTCGCGTTCTTGTTGCTGAAGCAAAAATTAGAAACAATTTCAATGACGATGAATTAGCATTATATATTGGATTAAGTAAGGCATCTCTAGCAGAACGAAAAAGTGACCCAAGACGATTTACTATCAATCAGCTATATGTAATTTTGGAATTATGCGGAAAAGAACTAAAGTTTGTAGAAAAAGCTGCACTATAATTTTTGTCACAGAGATATAAAGGTCTGGCTGCTGTGCTTCCCCAGATATTTTGTCTTACACCACAGAGGGATTCTAAGCGGAATTAGGGTATGCGGTATTTTACCGTATACCCTAAGAGAGTAAAAGTCGTTTCATTCTATAAATCCATATTCCGTTCTCTATTACAACCGCTTTTCAAATTTGGAAAGCACTTTTATAGTCGTTTTCAACTCATTTTTCGCTTCCTTAATTTGGGTGGCAAGTATTGTAATCAACATCCTCCAGAAGAACGGTGTTTTCGCCCTTCAGCATGTCAATGGTCTGACCATTGCTTGCCTTTTTCTGTGCGGCTAATAAGGCAGATATGCTTTGCTGTGTCAACAGAAACAATATAGTCTTGAAGCTCTCTAATCTGCACACCGCCGTTGTTTTGAACCTCCGGAGGTGTAAGTACGCTGGTCATTTCATCACTTCCAAAGTAAATCATATAAATCTGTTGCTGCCTACCGCCTTTTGAGTTTTTGTCATTTTTGACGATAACCTCTAAAATAGTCCATTTTATTGAAAAAACCGTACTTACACATCCTTGAAAACCACTTTGCGAATTCAGTTCTAATCTCCAATCCCTCATGCAAATCTGCTTTGCCATGTCTACAGTGATTTCATAGTCTATTGATGGTCTTCCGCCGATTTCTGAGGTTTTACTCTTTTTTGAGTAACCAATATGTAATCCGCATTTTCTCAAACTCTACAGCGTTTCCATTTTTGGAATCGCTCCACATAACCGTATAATCGTTTTCAGTAAAACCATACTCACACATACGGTCAAACCATGTCGTGAAGTTGCTCTTAATTTCCAGTCCATCATGTAACTCTCTTGCTTGCCTCCTATACTTTCTTCCATTTTTGGAAAAATGTCTTTTTGGCGGCGGAATTTTCCGCCGTGAAATCCATCAGGTATGCCCGGAAATAGGGTATACCTGGACATAGGCAGGGCTGCATTGTCCTAACTCATTCCAGTATTGTCCAGACCTAACAAATCGCTTCCCACCTACTCTATCCCCCTTGACTCACACTCATCTAAGGCAGGACTGTTTCACTGTCCAATCGGATTGTCATAAAATTGTACCTCATTTTTGACCCGGACTTTTTTGTATGCATTTTAGTGCATTTTGTGCATTCGTCAACGTATATGTGCCTATAGTTGATACCGGCAGAGGGATAGCGTTTAGTTTAGTCTATTCTGTTTTTTTGTGCGCACTTTTGCGCAGTTTCAAACTATGATATCATAAAGCATTATCTGATTGTCCTGGGGTAGAAAAATACTGACCCGGTATTTCACCGCCCCAGGCCAGTATCCATTATGTTATACCGATTCTCCGATGGTTACGGCGCATCCAGGATATCCCAGTGAACACCATAGAAGGAGGGAACGATTACGTCAGTCAGATTTATTGTTTTCTGGTCTTGGTATGTTGTTGACAATAGTAATCCCGCCACCCTCCTGCTTCTTATCTGTATCTATCTTGCGCTTTGCCAGCTCCACCGCTGCTCTGGTCCTCTCTGCCAGCGGAGCATCAAGTCCGAACTGGTCCTTTACCTCTCCGCGCATAACGGATGTAAGGTATTGCAGTATTTCAGCGGCATCAGCTATGCGACAATCATCAATTTGTTTCTGTCGTTCTGCGATATAAGCAGAAATGGCAGGTTTTAGCAGGTTCTCTTGCCCTATTACCCGCGCTGTTCGTTTTGAATACCCCGCCCGCTTCGCCGCTTCTGTCTGATTCCCGCATTCTATGTAATAATCCGCAAACGCTTTCTGCTTCAGTGTAAGCTCCAATTAACCACCGTCCTGTTCAAAATCTCTCAATATATCAATAAGTGTTATATAAACTCCCCTACTCTCAATAGCATTTAAATAGTCTCCTTTTTCCCTGGCTTCGTATTATTCTTCCGTTTCAGCCTCTTTTGCCATTATTTCTCCATTGACCACCCAATTATTGACGTGGGACAGTGAGCGCCGTACCTCTGCCGGGTTATTCCAATTCAAATAGTAAATTATCATGGCTCTCGCCCATGACAATTTTATCGTGCGTCTGATGCACAACCTTTAAATCTCACTTCATTTCTTACGATTAATTTTCTTTCTGCTATAAACATAAAACTAAGGTTTTCTAAGGTTTTATTGAACGACAACCATTTGGTGGTCGATGAACCGTATACATGATGTTTATGGTTTTAGGGTTATTTAGGGGTATATTGTAAAAATGTCTGGTTTAATCTGGTTCCTATACTGTGCAAACGTAAGTTTCCGTAAGCAGATATTAGCCGTCCATACCCCATAGAACGCATCAGAATGCCCTTTCCTGCCATTTTAACTAACTATGCGGGAATTTCTCCGTATCCTCCTATCCCTCGGTATTATAGGCGCTTTTCCTTCCAGCAGCAGACTAAACAATGCCAATGTTTTCCTACGGTATGCGTAAAAATCATCACGTTTAGCAGGAATATACGATTTAATATAAATACGGTCATACCCTCTTTTTTGTGTGAGAGATTCAATAATAAATGTAGAAAGTCCTGGATTACTTAAATCAGCCGCCTTGCATATTAAGCCTTTATTTTCTTCCAGTCTGGCAAGTTCCATTAATTCAGCCGCCCGGCCGCAATCTATTCCGTAATCGCTTAAGTTCTTGTCCCTTGTCCTCATTGCTTATACACCATCCTTCTGATATAATTAAAGCAATGTGACCTTCCCGCTGCCATCACCCATTTAAAAACGACAGCGGGATTTTTTATACACTTCCTTCCGTTACCATTCTTACACCAACACGATTTTTCTCATTATCACCGAATTTAACTATAAGCTGACCAAACTTTGTACCATCAAGCACCATTTCTGCTGAAACAATTCTAGCGCCATTGGAAATATTACTTTCTGCCAGTGCTTCCTTAAATGCCTGTTTCATCGTGGATAAAGGAGAAACAACTTCTGGCTCCCGTTTGTTATCTCCCAGGATAGCTGCAAACTCTCCAGCCCTGGGCGGTACTACGGTTCCTGTGGCAAGACGGGGCATTCTATATGGTACTGCTGCATAGGCAGAGGCCGGATAACTGGTTTTGCCTGATAGGTTCAAATTAGGGATGGTAGGGATTGCAATTCCCACCTTATCCATTACCCTATTGATTGCTTCGATAATTTTGTTTATCCCAGATATCACCGAATTTACCATGCCCTCAATACCCGAAACAATCTTCGCTATCGTATTCTTTATTACCGTCACGATACTGTCCCATATTTCAGTAGTCTTATTCATTACAGAATACCACACTGATTCTATAGCCCGTCCGATTCCTTCAAATATGTTCTGTGCATCTCCTTTTAAAGCATTCCATAATCCCTTGGCAGTACTGGAAATACGCTTCCATGCTTCCTCTACCGCTCCTAAAAGGCCGTTTAGCGCCGTTTCTATGATTGAGCCAATACTTTCTAACCCTCCACTAATAAAATCGCCTAGTGACGTTATCAGACCTTCCACAAGGCCCATTATTGCATCAATAACGCCTCCAAATATTTCCTTGATACCTTCCCATGCTTTTTCCCAATCTCCAGAAAATACACCTGTCAGGAAATCTATGATTCCAGAAAAGGCCGTTATCAGCCCATCCAAAACAGATGCCGCCGTGTCAATCAGGTTAAGCAGGTACGTGCCTATTGTCTCCAGTATAGGGGCAACAACGGGCAGTATGTTGGAAGATATCCAACTAAGTAAAGGCTTTAAATATTCATCCCATATTATCTTGATTAAATCTGCAACTTTCCCTATCAGCTCAATGATTTTATTAATAAGCGGCTGTATCGTACCTTCATATACTTCTGAGAATTTATCTGCCAGTTTTTGAAGGGTTGGGGCAATGTACTTGTTATAGCCATCCAGCAGATTCCCCAGGATTTCAGACAGCCCATTCTTAATAGATTCAAACAGCGGAGCAATATGCTCGTCATACATCTTGTTTAAATTCTTGAATGTCTCAGTTATGCCCTGTGAAATAGAATCAAGGACGGTTTTTATCGGCTCCATCGTATTTGTAAGAGCTTCTTTTATCTTATCTTTGTTCTCTACAAATGGGGTAAGAATCGTGTCCAACACATCCCTGAACAACTTTGCCGACAATTCAGTAATTCCCATGAATATATCTGCATAGATTGCTATAATATCAGCCGTGATTTGCTTTGCCGTATCGCTTCTAAACACTGAAAAAATATCCGCTATCGCCACCGCAAAATCAGCGCCTATGGTACTGATTTCTGATGTGATATCAAACATACTTATCAGATAACCCTTGATTCTGTCTTTTGCACTTTCAAGATATAATGCTATTCCCCCTGTCAGATTATCAGCTATTGTCAGTCCAACACTGGCAAACGCCCCGGCAGTTCTTCCCAGGTTGTAGGAAATAGTATCCAACATGGTATTAAAGGCCGACATAACGCCCTGGTCCGTAAAAATATCTTTCAGACTATCGCCAATACTTGCTATGTTTGTCTTTATTGAATCCAGGACAGGCTTGTAATCCCCCAGGCCTTGCCAGAACCCCGATTGAAAGATTCCCCCTATCTCAATCAGTCTTTGTTTGATTGCCTCCAGGGTTTCCATGACATTATTTAAAAACGGTGATTCTGTCTGCTGTTCATCAGGGGACAGTCCCGGCGGCATTATATTGCTATCTCCTGTATTTCCTGAACCTTCCTCTGCATCACGCTGAATCTGTATCAAATTATCAAAGGGTGCCAATGATTTCTTTACCTGTTTTCCCGCGTCTTTTACTCCATCTGCAAAGTCCTCCGCACCATCAGCCGCGCCCTCATATCCAGCCTGTACCTCTGCCATTTCACCAGCCGCTTGTGCAGCTCCGCTATTTACAGACTTCTTACCCATTACCGTTTCTGTAAAATTTTTAAATGCCGTGGTTGCTGTTGACAACCGTTCAAGGAATACATTTATTGCCTTTATAATAGGCGTGAACAGGTTTATAAGCCCTTGTCCAATCGTAGCCTTTAAAGACTGTAACCTTAACTGAAAAATCCTTACCTGATTGGCCCATGAATCCGATGTACGGGCAAAATCACCGCTTGCCGCTGAAAGCTGGTTCTGTACAAATTGTAGGCGTAAGGCAACCTTTTCCTGCTCCGTCATTTTATTGGTGGTTTTTCCGAAACCATTTGCAAGGGCATATTGGTCTAATGCACTTTGTGTCATGACAACGCCTAATTCCTTAAGCGATTCCGTCTCCCCCGTAAACACGGATTTCAATTTTGTATATGCTTCTTCCTGCGACAAATTATAGAAACTTGCGACATCACCTGTTAACCCGGTTAATGCTGTAGCCATATCATAGGCCGCGCTTTCTGAATAGCCAAAGGATTTAGACATTGCTCCGAATGTACCGACATATTTTTTTGCCATCGTCTCAGAAAGCCCAAAGGAATCTGCCGCCGCCTTTGCGAAATCATCCACCTGTTTTGTCATGCTAGGAAAAGTCACATCTACAACGTTTTGTACCTCTGCCAAATCGGACCCCAGTTCCAAACATTCTTTACCGAACTGCACAATCTGCTTTATCGCAAAAGCGGTAATGATGGCCTTACCGATGCCTTTCACTATTCCCCCCAGCTTTGTCATGGAGCCTTTAATTTCTGATATACCACGCTGCATCCCATCTGAATTGATTTTTGTATCAATAACAATATTTCCATCTGCTTTCAATATCCCAGTTCCTCACTTCCTAAGAGACAGAAAAAGCCGGAAATCTTGCATATATCGCAAAATTCCCGGCTCCATTTAGCCTTTAACAGATACCACTCTATCTATTAGTTTGATATGTAATTTTCTTTTCTACCTCCAGGATAATCACATCGTTTTTCCGCTTTTTTATTTCTGCTGTGTTTCCCCTGGACAAAATCTTCTTTATTGCTTCAATCATTTTTTCATCAGAACTCATATACACCTACTTTATAGGGAATGGGTACTTGCTCCCGTTGTCTGCTGCCTGTTTGTACTGGCCTGTATACTTTCCTGCATGGGATTCCATTTCTTTTGTTGCAGCCTCCAGCTTCTCGCGGACTGCTTCTAATGCCGCCTCTAAAAATATCTCAAATAGAAATCGGTTATCCGGGCCAACAATGGAAATCGGGGACTGTCTCCCAAAAGCAGCCTGTCTTACATCGGCATTAAATATATAATCCATCTTGTCGTTGATAAGCTGGTTAAACTCCCCAAGTCTGGAAGTACTTTCCTCCAGGGATATTCCTGCCTGTTCTGCAGGACTTCCGTCTGCCTTAACTTTGATACTTGAAAGTCGTTCCGATTCGTTTTTTAAGTCCCGCATAGCTTCATCAAATCGGATTAGGATGTTTCCATCCTTTGGATTTATCTTTATAACCCGGTTGGAATCCCCATTGATTGTAAATGTTTCAAATCCATCATCAAAATTAATATTTGCCATTCCTATAACCTCCGTTTATCATTTTCTTTAATCTTGCTTTATCCTCTGTCACCGTATTCTGCATAAACCCGGATATTGACTCCATTCCCTTTTCCGTGCATCCTGCCGCAACACCCGGCAAATCATTTTGCGTTTCTCCCAGAATCTTCATACAGCCACTCAAACACGTTTCAACCATTTCTATTTTATTCATTGTTTTTACCCTCCATCTTTTCATAAATCGCCGCCAGTTCACAAATAACCACAAAAATCATTATTCCAATAACAATCACATTATCACCTACTTTCTTTGTGTTATAGTAAAAAAAATAAAGCCCTTCCTTAAACGGCTCTGCGTCTCAGCGTCTGGCTCTATACAATCATACTGCTATGTAATTTTCATTCTGCTGGCATATAAAAGACCCTCTGCCCAGTCTGATATGCCAAATTCACCTCATAAAGAACACCTTTAGCCCTCGCCATATCCTCATAGATTCCCACAAACAATGCTCCGTTATGAAACCTGCTTCTGACATACACCGTTGCCCCTTTACCATCGTGGCTGTATTCTGCATATATTTCACCATATTAAAGGTATTGCCTTGCATCCTGGGTTCTTATCTTCACCGCTTACCCCTCCTTTCGATTTCTGTCAACACCGCCATTGCTATATCCTTGCTGAATGAATCTGGATATTTTATCATGAAACACTTAACTGCATTTACGGTTTCCTCCCAGTATTCATCATCATCTGGTTTTCCTACTGGAAGCCGCTGCTTAAATAGCTTCCAAACGTCTGCGAACATTTCAAACTCCTGTTTCACCTCTGAATTTTTTACCACATCGGCCCCCTGTTAATCAAATGGTGTTTTCTCCTTTGCGGGCTTGAAATCAAAATCTTTACCCTCTGCTTCCTTGAAACTCATTTCCTCACCAACAAATTCCATTTGAAATTTTGCTGTTTTCCCTTGTCGGTTTTTCTCTACCTTCACCCCTTTGTATCTTTCATTTTCTTCTGAAAGATTCCAAAGCAGCATAACAACTGATGCATCCTGCTCAATATCACCTGATTCCCTCAGTTCCGACATAGTGGGTTCTTTTGTCTGCCGTCCCTCTGATGCCCTGTTTAACTGCGATAAGACTATGATAGGCCGGTTCAACTCCATTGCCAATGATTTAATTGCCTTTGAAATATCGCCCACTTCTGACACCCGGTTAGCATAATGACGTTCTGTCTTTATAAGCTGCAAATAATCAATGATGATGCAATCAGCCCCCATGTGCTGGCATTCTCTGCGTATCTCGCCCACGGATTTGACCCCGCTTGATATCCACACATCCAGCCTTTTCAGTTCCGTATTGGCCTTTTGGAACCGTTCTTTTTCATCCCCCAGGAAAGCCTTGCCCTGCCGGATACGGTTCATCATAATACCAGATTGCCGCGACACCAGTCGTTCATACATCTGCTTATTTGTCATTTCCAGATTATACAGCAGCACCCGCTTGCCCTGGATTCCCATATTGGTCAGTATTTGCGTAACAAAAGCAGATTTTCCAACTGCCGGGCGCGCTCCAATAACAATGACATCCCCACCCTCCAGACCCCCAAGACATTCATCCAATCGTGTGAATCCCGTGTAAAGAAAATCCCGTTCCCTGTCCACAAAACATCCTGGGGCCATTTCGTCAACAATCTCACTTAAGCTTTTTGCCTTTGGTCTATCATCCTCCTGCAATGCCTCCAGAGCGTTCACAGTCTCCCCTATTTGCTTTTCTACGGCAGATGGGTGGAATTGTACTGCATTGATAATTTGCGTGGCTGTACGGGCCTTATATGCGTTTTTAATCACATCTGCATATTCCCCAGCCGCAGTGCTTGTCACACTTGAATCACTGCACTCTTTTAATTTGCTCAGTAATTCAGCTTGGGAAACATCAGCAATATTTGCTGCAAGGGTTACAAGATTGGCCTGATATCCAAAATCATGCGCTCTCAAAAATTCCAGATATATCCTACCTAACAGCGCGTCAACAAACATATCAGGGCGAATGCTCCCACAATCCTTGATTGCCCGTGGTTCCATCATCAAGGCACCAATAAGCGCTTGCTCCGCATTAACAATCATAAATCATCCTCCCCCGGCAGATAATCAATAATAGCCTTTGACATAAATGTATCGAAATTTTTACAAAAGCATATCTCTGTTCCCTCTGCCTCCCATTCACGGGTATAGGCCCGAACCGCCAAATAAATTTGCTTGTTAGTCAGCCGATAACGAACTTTGTTGATACAGCGCCCCTTTTTCACATAAGCACAATAGTATTCAAATGCTTTTGCTTTTCCCCTCTTTTTGGGATATATGGCATAAATCTTTTCAAAGTCTGTTTTCAGTTGTTCAAGGTCGGAATTATTATCTCCCGTCTTATCTGGTTCGGCTCCAGGCGAACATAATATATTTATTTTATTATTTACATTATTGTTTGTGTGCACTGGTCGTTCACTGGCTGTTCGATGGTCGTTCAATTGCGTTACATTCTGATGTTCACACATTTGGTACATATCCCAGTTTTTTATTGTAATTAGGCGATTTCTATTACCTGTCTGTTGTTCAATCTGCTGTTCACTTTCGTAACACTTTAAGACACGCTGTACTTTCGATTCCGTGACACGCAATTTGTCAGAAATGACCTTTCTGCCTGTTATCAGTTGACCAGGATTAAGCATTATTTTTTGCCCTTTAAACATAGCAGGAATTTCCGCATGGGTTGCATTAAGCAGAAGATAAATCCAAATAGCCATATAATCCGAATCCTTACATACTACAGGATTATCTAACATTTTTCTATGTAAGCTCACCCAGCCATTCAAGTTTAATCACCGCCATTCTTTAGCCCTCATGCATTAGCCCCCTGTCCATTCAGAAAATCTACCAGTTTGCCAAAATTGACTAAATATTTCGTCCCAACCATAACAAACGTTATTTTCTTCTGGAGGCATAATTTTCTTATGCAATCATAAGATAATCCGGTTCTCTCTGCTGCCTTACGGATGGTAAGCATTTCTGGAATGGACTGCTCCTCCTGCACTGGAAGTTTAATAGCCGCTTCTAATGCCGCCATCTCATTAAGAATAGCCTTTTCCTGCCTTTCTGTGTTTGTGTTCCAACAGGAACCGGATTGCAAGAAAAGTTCTGAACGCTGCCGCGCTAAGTCCGTATATCTGGAAACCATTTCCATTTTTGTCATAAATCTAAGCTTGCTCCTTTCCATTCATCCATGCCGCCCAGCATATTTCTATTCTAAAATTTCAGTTACATCAACCTCTAACGCATCTGCAATCTTAAATGCAGTTCTTGCCTGACAATTCTTTCCGTTAATAAGAGTAGATAAATTCCCCCTACTCATGCCTACTTTGTCTGCAAGGTCCTTCTGGTACATATCATGTTTTGCCATAATAATTTCCATCTTAGTTTTACACAGTCTCATAATCCACCTCCTTATGGAACTATTTTTAGTTCTATTTATATTATATAGAACTAATTTCGATTTGTCAACTATGTGAACAGAACTATTTTTAGCATTGAAAAAACATTTCCTATGTGATATGCTTAAAGCATCATAAGAAAGGATGTGGGTATATGAAGGCCAGTACATTATTAAGAATTGGTGATAGCATCCGTATCCTAAGAAAAAATAAGGGTTGGACGCAAAAAAAGCTTGCTAGCGAAAGTGGCATTCACGAAGTACAGATTCGCAGATATGAAAACAATCAATCACTTCCCAGAGATGAACAATTACAAAAACTTGCTAGTGCTCTAGGAGTCGAAAAAGATTTTTTTACACGCATGGATAACATACAAAAAACTGTTCAAGCCGCCAAAGCAATGGATGAAAAGGCAAAAAAATCCTTTTCTGCACAAGAAGTATTTATTTTAGGAAAAGACAAATTAAGTCTACCGATAACAACGTCTACTCAAGCTCATTTGTCATATGAAGAAACAGAAATAAAACTTCATAACAATGATAGTATCTATAATCATGAATATCTTGACGACATGAAGTTTAATGGTATTATGCAAAAAACTAACCGTGGAGAAGAGCTGACACCGCAGGAATCCATATTCAAATCAGCTTACCTGGCAAGAGCCTTAAGAGGCATAGGAGATTCTTTCGCACAATATTATGCAATGTTAAACGAAGAAGGTCAAAAGAAAGCTGACGAAGAAATAACCAGAACCATTAAACAGCTAGAATTGCTTACGAAAATACCGGAATACAGAAAAAAAGACTAATTAACCACTATTGTCAACTATCAATTTTCCATTCATCCATGCCGCCCAGCAGATGAAAGGAAGGATATTATGGCAAGTGTAAGAAAGCGCGGTAACTCTTATCAAGTCACGGTTAGCAATGGGCGCAGAGCCGATGGGTCCCAAATACTTGAAACGGAAACATTCACACCAGAGCCAGGAATGACCCCAAAACAGGAGAAAAAGGCCCTGGAGCAATTTGTAATGGACTTTGAACGTGATGTAAAATCAGGCCAAAATGTTAAAGGCCGGCGCATGACTCTGGAGGAACTATCTGAGTTATTTTTAAAAGACAATGAACCTACTGGAAACCCGGATGATGATATTATGTCCATCACTACCTGGGCCAGCTATAAAAACTGTTTGAAATTGCGCATCGTCCCACGCCTGGGGCATTTAAAGATATGCAGCATCATCCCAAAGAACCTTAAGGATTACAGCAAAGCCTTAAGGCAGGATGGGGCCAGAATTGACGGAAAGCCCGGTGGGCTATCTGAAAGCACCATAACAAGGGATTGCGCCATTGTCAGCAGCTTATTGTCTTATGCCGTTGGTGAGGGATTACTTACCATAAACCCTTTAATCTATGCTGGAAAGCAAAGCAAGGGACATAGACCCAAGAAAGAGTATAAGGTGAAATATCTTACCATAGAGCAAACACAAGCGTTCCTGTGGGCCTTAGACAACCCTATAACGATAAAATACGGAGGCCGTAAGCGTAAAAACAAATCAGGGGAAGTATATTCAATCAAAGAATATCAAACGCCCTGGAAACTCTCTTTAAAATGGCGCGCTTACTTTTATCTGGCTCTGTTCATTGGCGACAGACGTGGTGAGAATATAGCTTTCACATGGAATGATATAGATTTAGATACCGGAACCGTGAATATTGAAAACTCTACAGCTTATGTGGATGGAAAGATAATACAGAAAAAGACCAAAACAAATAAATCACGCACTCCTGTTATACCGCCTGTCGTCACGGGCATATTGAGATTATGGAAAGCGGAACAAATGCGTCAGAGCATGGAGCGCGGCACATATTGGCAGGGATACCACGGGAAAGAATTTGATAAGAATTTTATCTTCACACAAGAAAACGGGATTCAGATGCACCCTTCAAGCCCATACCATCAGTTCAAACGAATCATAGAACTGTATAACAAATATGTGGCAGAGGATTGCAGCCACATGATTCCCCCGGATATAACCCCACACGATTTACGTCATACCGCAGCTTCCATATTGATTGCTAATAATATGGACCCGCGCTCGGTTGCCGGGGTTCTGGGGCATTCCAATGCGACCACCACATTAAATATCTATGCTTACTTTTTCCGTAGCAAGAATGAGGAAGCGGCTAACATCATGGAGAGTGTTTTAATCAAGGCAAATTAGTCAATGTTAGTCAAATGTTAGTCAAATCAAGAAAACCGCCCACATCGGACGGTTTTTCTTTTGCTCAAATATTCAATTTTCCTTGTAAATACGTACTTTCTTGATAAAGCCACTGGCCGGACTCGAACCGGCGACCCACGCATTACGAA
>UMGS01014753.1_pt1 | contig 18547 bp, 17 predicted proteins | sample 1965341 | NCBI WGS metagenome assembly UMGS01 (sample SAMEA4836079, study PRJEB28245) | human gut metagenome | biome: gut microbiome; material: fecal sample | place: Denmark | collected 2008 | reverse complement strand
CCGACGTGCCGGAAAACCTGATTGAAGCGATTGTTGAGAGCAACCGTACAAGAAAAGACTTCATCGCAGATCGCGTCCTGAAGCTGGCTGGTTATTATGGCTATGACGAGGACAATGAGTACAATGCGCAGCAGGAAAAGTCTGTGACTATCGGCGTATACCGTCTGACTATGAAGTCAAATTCCGATAACTTCCGCCAGAGCTCCATTCAGGGTGTTATGAAGCGTGTGAAGGCAAAGGGCGCAACTGTGATTATTTATGAGCCGACTCTGAAAGATGGTGCTACTTTCTTTGGCAGCACGGTAGTCAATGATCTGGCGAAGTTCAAGGAAATGAGCCATGCTATTATTGCAAACCGTTATGACATGTGCCTTGATGATGTGAAGGATAAGGTTTATACACGCGATATTTTCCAGCGTGACTAATAGTGTGAGTAGAGAAGTACACAGAGGGGAGATGCAGGATGGAAAAAAAGAAACTGCTGATTTATGCACATTACTACATACCTGATACTGCATCCACAGGTCAGATTCTCCGTGAACTCGTAGAAGGCATGTTGGATAAGTTTGATATTACGATAATTTGTGTGGTTCCAAGCTATTTAGGAACCATTGAAGATAAATATAAGACACAGAAATATTACGAAGAAGAAATCAACGGCGTGAAAGTGCTGAGAATCCGTGTGCCGGAGTTCAGCAAGACCAATAAGAAGAGCCGTGTGAAGAACATTGTTTCCTATTTCTTTGGAGCAATGGCTGCGACCTTCAAGGTTGGCAAGATGGACTATGTGTTCTCTATTTCCCAGCCGCCGATCCTTGGTGGCCTGCTGGGCGTTTGGGGCAAGTGGGTGAAACACGCCAAATACATCTATAACATTCAGGACTTCAACCCGGAGCAGGTACTGGCTGTTGGCTACACCAAGAGCAAGCTGATGACCGATGCCATGATGTGGTTCGACAAGTTCAGCTGCAAGCGCAGCGACCTTGTGATCACAGTCGGTCGTGATCTGGTGGAGACAGTAGAGAACTGCTTCAAGGGTAAGAAAGTACCAGAGACCGTTATGATCAACAACTGGATCGATGAAAACGAGATTTACCCGTTGGATGAGAGTAATGAGAGAGTTGTTGCTTTCAAGAAAAAGTACGGTCTGGATGGCAAGTTCGTCATCATGTACTCCGGCAACATTGGTCTGTACTATGACCTTGAGAATTTGATTAAGGTTGTGGAGAAAATCAAACCGGGTACTAAGACTGCAGATGGACGAGAGGTCGTATTTGCTTTTGCTGGTGCTGGTTCTGTGCTGGACAAGCTGAAGAATTATGTGAATGAGCATCACATGGACAATGTAGTTTTCATTCCGTACCAGGATAAGGCTGACTTGATTTATAGCTTGAATGCCGGCGATGTTCACTGGTGTGTGAATGCAAAAGGCATCAAAGGCGTGAGTTGCCCGTCGAATGTCTACCTCAAACTTTCAGTTGCGGCATGATGGTCTACGGTGGCGTATAAAACTCATGCAAAATACCCCTGCTGCGAGCCTGTTTTATTGCAGAGCAAGGGACGGACATGATAGATACCTTCATTTTTCCGAAGAATTAGAGGTAGTGAGGAGTAGATGATTGTTCATGTTGCAACAAAGAAACGGTATGAGTTTGTACAGTTTTAACAAAGTAAGCTGGCGCAAAGGTTATGACAATAAGGGTCAGAACTTTGAAAAAGGGAAAAGTGCGACTGCGAGTTATGACAATAAGACCTAACACTTTGTTGGTGAACTGGTATGAAGATGTCTACCATAAAGTTTCAGTTGAAGCGAAATGAGTGAGTAGCCCATGGCAGGTCTACATAAAAGATTTAGTGACGGTAGGAAAAAGCAACCTGCGGCAGATGACCACTGTGAGAAAAACGATAACTACAGTTTGATAAACACACTATTTGATATAGATTGCTTGGCTCAATATGAGCCTTCCATATAAGTAGAAAAAGAGGAAAAGGTGCGAGAAATGGAGTATAAGAGAAAAGTTGATAAAAAACGCATTCCAATATGCAATATTATGGGCGTTAATATTGCGGCAATCAATATGGAGTGGTTGGTAGACTATCTCGAAAAAAATATTTCTGAAATAAAAGGAGACTATATATGTGTCTCAAATGTACATACAACTGTAACCAGTTATGAAGATGCGGCTTACTGCGCAATTCAGAACGGCGGGTTAATGGCAATTCCAGATGGCGGTCCTCTTTCTACTGTTGGTCAGAAACGCGGTTATAAGAATATGGAGCGCACAACAGGCCCAAGTTTAATGGGAGAGATTTTTGAGATCTCTGCAAAGAAAGGGTATCGCCATTATTTTTATGGCAGCAAAGAAGAAACATTGGAATTGTTATATCAAAAACTGACGAGCAATTATTCGGGAATTCAAATTGCTGGGATGTACAGTCCTCCGTTTAGACCGATGACGGAAGAGGAAGATAAGGCAATTATAGAGAGAATTAATGAAACAAAACCGGACTTTGTCTGGGTTGGGCTTGGGGCACCCAAACAGGAAAAGTGGATGGCAGCACATCAGGGAAAAATTGATGGACTGATGCTTGGCGTTGGAGCTGGGTTTGACTATTATGCAGAGAATATCAAGCGTGCTCCGATATGGATGCAGAAACATAATTTGGAGTGGGTATATCGCTTAGTGCAAGATCCGAAGAGACTGTTTAAGAGATATTGGAGCACTAACACGAAGTTTATTTGGAATGCAATGATAAGGGGAAAGTAAATATGAAAAGAGTATGTATGGTCGTTCCAAATAGAATGGTAAAAGGTGGAATAGCTGCGGTTGTAAATGGATATAGAGAATCACAACTAGAGAAGGACTATGAAATAACTTATGTAGAGTCATATAAAGATGGAAGCAAATTTGATAAGCTTTTGAAAGGTATTTGCGGATATTTTTATTTTGCATATGTGCTGATGTTTCATAAGCCAGATCTGGTTCACATTCATTCTTCTTTTGGACCATCATTTTATAGAAAGATGCCATTTATTTATATGGCATCTTGGCGCAAAATTCCGATTGTTAATCACATACATGGTGCTGATTTTGATGAATTCTATGTAAACGCACCGGAAGAAAAAAAGGGCAAGATTAAAAAAATATATAGTAAATGCAACGTATTGATTGCTCTTTCTGAGGAATGGAAAGAACGGCTGAGCCAGATCGTTTCGGAAGATAGAATTGAAATAATTGAAAACTATAGTGTCCTTCATGAAGAGGCTTTAGAAGAAAGAATGCAGAGGGAGTGTAATAATACAGTTCTGTTTCTTGGTGAATTAGGAAAAAGAAAAGGTTGTTATGATATTCCAGAGGTTATAGCGCAGGTGAAGAAAAGTATACCAGATGTGAAGTTTGTTCTGGCTGGAGCAGGAAGCGAAGTTGATGAGAAAGCAATCAAGGAATTGATTGCTGAAAAAGGTATATCCGATAATGTGAAATTCCCAGGATGGGTTCGTGGTGATACGAAGGATAAACTGCTTAGGGAAGCAGATGTATTCTTTTTACCATCTTATAACGAGGGAATGCCGATGTCAGTGCTAGATGCAATGGGGTATGGTATTCCAGTTGTAAGTACAATTGTGGGTGGAATCCCCAAGATTGTGCATGATGGAGAGAATGGTTACTGTTGTGATCCGGGTAATGTTAATCGATTTGCAAAAGGAATTACGGAAATACTTTTAGATAGAAAAGAAAGAAAATCATTCGGGGAAGCTTCTTGGAAAATCGTAAAAGAGGGATATTCGTTAGAAGCACACTTAAATCGAATTGAACAAGCTTATAAGCAAGTCTTGTTAATGGATGTATAAGAGGAAAAGTATATGAAAATTGGTATTTGTACATGTTATGATAATCACAATTATGGCAGCATGTTGCAAGCTTATGCAACATATGTGAAATTTGTTGAATTGGGCTATGACTGTGAGTTTTTGTGCTATAGAAAAAAACTTAATATGATTCAAAAAATCAAGTGGTTACCCAGATTGTTGAATAAGTATCTTATGAAGGAAAAATTTCGCCTAATTGAAAAAAAAATTCAATTAAAGAAACATCCTGATATTAAGATGAAAGATGCGATTCGTCAAAGAGCATTTGATAGATTTCTGGAGAATTTTTTGAAAGATAAAGTATCAGCTCCATATATTGGTTTTGAAGCACTTAAGGCAGGAAGTAAAAACTATGATGTTGTAGTTGCCGGTGGCGATCAGCTGTGGATTCCAGCTGGATTACCAACAAATTTTTTCAATTTGATGTTTGCTGATGAAAAAGTAAAACGTGTTTCATATTCAACTAGCTTTGGTGTTACAGAGGTGCCTTTTTATCAGAAAAGAAGAACAATCGAATATTTAAATAGAATAGAGATGCTTGGAGTTCGCGAGAAAAGCGGTGCAGAACTCATTGAGCGATTAACAGGAAGAAAAGCCGTAGTCGTTCTAGATCCAACTTTATTACTGAATAAAGAAGAATGGGCACAAGCAATTCCTGTAAAACCTGTATTAGAAAATGATTATATCTTTTGTTATTTTTTAGGAGCAAATTCCGAACATCGAAAGGTTGCGGAAGAACTATCTAAGAAAACAGGTATTCCTCTTTATGATATGCCGCATATAGATGAATTTGTTCCGTACGATCTGCAATTTAATGCGGAACACTTGTATGATATAGATTCAGAGCAATTTGTGAATTTAATTCGCTATGCAAAATATATATGTACCGACTCGTTCCATTGTACTGTTTTTTCAATACTGCATCATAAGCAATTTTTAGCATTTGATCGTTATAGTGATCCTTTAATGATGTCACGTAATTCAAGAATAGCTAATCTTTGTGATATAACTGGTCTGTCATCTAGAAGATATACTGGTGATGTGTTGGAGCAAATGAAAAAGCCTATAGATTATGACAGAGTCGATGAAAGATTGGAAAAAGAAAAGGCCATATCGGTTGCTTATATTAGAGAGGCGCTTGGGAAGAATGATTGAAATCAATGATAAAGTGAATTGTAGCGGATGTACAGCCTGCTATGCTGTTTGCCCGCAGAGTGCAATTGAAATGAAACTTGATGAAGAAGGGTTTAAATATCCCTGGGTAGATGAAAATAGGTGCGTAGAATGTGGGTTATGTAATAGTGTATGTCCTATATTAAATAAAAGAAAAATAGGAGAAGAAAACACATCTGGTTATATTGTACAGAATAAGAATGACTCCATTAGATTAAAAAGTACATCAGGGGCGGCTGTAAATGCAATTGCAGAATATGTGATTTCATGCGGTGGAGTCGTATTTGGCTGCGAGTTTTCGGATGATAGAGTTTGCAGACATACAATGGCGACAGATATAAGTGATCTGGGAAAATTTCAAGGTTCAAAGTATGTTCAGAGCGAACTGGGAGATTGCTTTAAAAGCATAAAAGAACAGTTAGATGCAGATAAAAAAGTACTTTTTATAGGTATGCCCTGTCAGGTAGCTGGCCTTGAATCTTATATTAAAAGAAATAAAGAAAATTTATATTTAATAGACTTAGCTTGCCATGGAGTTCCTTCACCAGGAGTGTTCAAGGATTTTATTCAGTTCTTAGAGCATAAGTATAAAGGTAAAATTTCCAATTTTGTCTTTAGAGATAAAACATATGGGTATTCAGCAACCAATATTAAAGTCTATTTTGCCAATGGAAAGACAATTGATTGTAGAAATGATATAAAAACTTTTACAAGGCTTATGTTCAAGGGAATTACATTGCGACCATCGTGTTATGAATGTGCTTTTAAAACAAAACATCGTGTAAGCGATATAACCATATTTGATTGCGCATTAGTAGGTTCTTATAATAAAGATATGGATGATGATATAGGAACAACTAGTATCTTATGTCATAGTGATAAAGGTAAAAAACTATTAGAGCAACCTGATGTAATAGATAAGATGAGAATAAAATCAGTTGATAGCGAAGAGTTGATTTTAACAGAGGGTTCCATGCTTATTGCGTCGGCAAAGAAAAGTGAAAATCGGGAAGCATTTTTTCATGATAGAGAGTTAATGACATACGAACAATTAACAAATAAATATGCACCGATTACATTAAAAATGGTTATTGGAGATATTGTTAAAAGATCTCTTCGTTATACTGGCCCAATAGGAAAAGCAGTAATTTTATATAATAAAAAGAAAAGCATAGAGAAGTATCAAAGAGAATTTATGGGAAGGAGTGGTGAGAATGAAACAGCAGATTAATGGCAATAATCCAATTCGAGTATTGCATATGGCTCCTATTCGCATGGGCGGTATAACAGAACTCGTTCTCACATTGTCCGAAAAAATTGATTCTGAAAAGGTTCAGTTTGATTATTTAACATTTGAAGATACTTTTGATCAGGCCTCTAAAAGGGCAAAAGAAGCACATAGTACCATTTATCGAGTGGATTTACAAACTGTTAAAAATCCGATTGTTAGAGGCTTGAAGAAATTTTTCGGTATTATTAAATTAGTTCATTCTGAGCAGATTAAAATAATACATATAAATTCGTCCACACCATATGAAGTATTGGTTGCATTTGCTGCAAAAATCGGAGGCGCAAAAAAAATAATTTATCACTCTCATAATAGTAGCTACTATCCTGGTCAGAAACTCGTAAAATTATCAGAAGTATTCAAGTGGTTTATGCCTTTTGTGATTACAGATTATTTATCATGCTCAGATGCAGCAGCAAGGTTTATGTTTCCGAAGAAAATCGTTGACGCGGAAAATTATACCGTTATCAAGAATGGCGTAGATTATGATAAACACAGTTTTAAGCCCGAAGTTCGTACTGAATTACGAAAAAAATATGGATTAGAAAATAATTTTGTTTTGGGTCATGTGGGAAGGTTTAATGTACAGAAAAATCATGAATTTCTGATGGATATCTTTTATGAAGTCTATAAGCATGATAATAGTGCAAGATTGTTTTTGGTTGGCATTGGAGAAACAGAAAATCAAATAAAAGAAAAAGTAAAGCGATTAGGAATAGAGGAAGTTGTTATTTTTCATGGTCTATCAGATGAAGTAAATCGGCTTTGGAATATGTTAGACGTTTTTGTAATGCCTTCTCTATATGAGGGATTACCAGTTGCAGGAGTTGAAGCACAGGCAAATGGATTGCCTTTGATCGTGTCTAATACTATAACGCAAGAGTTAAAAATAACAGATGCTGTAGAATATATAGGTTTAGATGAGAAAACATCCAAGTGGTGCGAAGTAATTGAAAGGTATAACGGATACAAACGAAAGAATACACGTATGGAAATTACGAATGCGGGGTTCAATATTGATGATACAGCAATACGGCTAGAGAGGATATATCTATCTTAAAAGAAGAAAGCACAGGTAAGCTTTTTCAATGATATAATTTCGCAAAAAAATATTTGAGTTAAGTGAAAGTAGTTTGGAAAAAGTAAGAACTTTTGAAATAGAACTACTTCTGAAAGACGTAGGAGGAACTATGAAAATTATTGCATTTTATTTACCTCAATTTCATGACATTCCAGAGAATGATGAATGGTGGGGAAAAGGATTTACTGAATGGGTCAACGTCAAAAAGGCACAACCTTTATATAAAGGACATGAACAACCACGAATTCCAATGAATGAAAATTATTATAACTTATTGGATGATAATGTTAAAATCTGGCAAGCCAACATTGCTAAAGAATATGGCATTTATGGATTTTGTTATTATCATTATTGGTTTGGAGGAAAATTGCTTTTGGAAAAACCGATGGAGCAAATGCTTAAAAATCCAAAAGTTGATATACCGTTTTGTATTAGTTGGGCCAACGAACCGTGGACAAAAGCTTGGGTAAATGAAAGTAAGGTACTGATACCTCAGTTTTATGGCGGAAAGAAGGAATGGAAAGAACATTTTGATTATTTACTCCCATTTTTCAAAGATAATCGGTATATTAAGGAAGATAATAAACCGTTATTTATTATATATAGGGCAGAGGTCATTGATTGCCTGAATGACATGCTTGATTATTGGACAGAGTTGGCACAACAAAATGGTTTTTCCGGGATGAAATATGCTTATCAGAATTTAACTTTTGATCTTATGCCAAATAGGGATGATAGTAGATTTGATTATAATATTGAATTTCAACCTAGTTATGCGTGGAATGATTTGAACAATAAATCAGCAGTACAGAAATCTAAATTGTGGAATTTTTTGAGAAGTGTTAAAAGACGGATTTATGCTGAAACTGAAAAGAGGTTAGGTTTTGATTTGCAGAGATATTTCAACCATAAAGGGAAAGAAAAAAATGCGTCTGTTCTTAAAACCGATTATGATGAAGCATGGAAGGCAATTTTAGAGCATATTCCAGAAAATGAAAAAAATATACCGGGTGCCTTTGTAGGATGGGATAATACACCTAGAAAAGGACATAGAGGGCAGGTATATATTGGAGACACACCTGAAAAGTTAAACAAATATATGAGTGAGCAGATTCAACGTGCAAAATCAATATACAAAAAAGATATGATTTTTATGTATGCTTGGAATGAATGGGCTGAAGGTGGATATTTAGAGCCTGATGAAAGAACTGGATACAAGAATTTAGAGGCTATTCGGGATGCTTTGAAGGCGAATAATGAATTTCCATGGTAAGTTCAGGACAGCATATTAGAAAAGGCTAGAAAGGTTAGTAGATAAGATGAAACTTAACATCCGAAATACTATAATATTTTTGATGTTTGGTATTTATCCCATTATTCCACAATATTTTGGAATAATGGGAATAAGTGCTTTTAAACTTATGTGTTTAGGGATTGTGCTATTTGCATGTGTGTTTTTTGGAATTTCAAAATCAGTTGCTACTTCGTGTAGAAATATCCATATTGCTTTCGGAATTTGGCTTATTATTATGTTTATAAACGCAATACTTTTTAAAGGTATTGTTGAATATTTTTATGAAGTATTATGTTATTATTTGGTAGGGTTTGTGATAATTAAATGTCTGAATACCAGAAAGCGGTTTCTATGTGCAGTTGATTTATTAATTATTGGAGCAGTAGTTGCTTCAATAATTGGTATTGTGGAAAGTATAACGGGATTTAACTGTTTTCACTTGCTTAATACTCTGGGGGCGCAGATTACATTACAACCCTTAAGATTTGGTTTTAGACGAATTATTTCTTTTACATATCAAACCATATCATTTTGTAATTATTGTATGTTTGCATTGGGACTTATAGTTTATCGTATTGGTGTTTGTGACAAAGAAAATGATAGAAAACAAAAATATTGTATAGCATACTGCATTGTTTTTGTTGCTGCATTATTAACACTTTCAAGATCAATATTAATATGTATCATAATAAGTCAGCTTATTCTTGTGTATTTATGTGGCTATAAAGTCTTATTAAAGAAAATATTAATCATTACCACAGTGGGCATGTTAGCGGTAATTATTTGTTCAATGATTCTTCCGGAAATTGTAAATGTATTACAAAATGTTGCGTATATGTTACTCGCGGTGTTTGATGATAATTATGCAGCAATGCTAGGAAATGTTGATGGAACAGGAAGTGGGGATAGGAAAGAATTATTGAAATGGGTTTGGGAGTCGATAGATAATAAATGGATTGGAATGGGAGGCAGTGCGGAGTTCGCTTATTCACTTACAGAACATTCTGGGATTTATTCATATATTAGAACCAAAACAAGTATTGAAAATCAGTATTTGAATTTATTATATCATTATGGAATTATTGGATTGATTTCGATGATATGGGTTTATATACAGTTGTTTGTAAAATCAGTAATTCAAGCCATAAAAAGTCCTTCAGAGTGGGAAGGACGCATATCCTTTCCAAAGATGCTAGCAGTAATTTTGGGTACGTATTATATATCTTTTTTTGGTGTTCATCAAATTGATGAAAAAAGAATTTTTTTCTGTTTGATATTTTTATTGATAGCATATTGTAATAATAAGGCATATTTAACAACATATGAATAATAGTAAAGGAGTAGAACTTAATGATTATTGGATTATTTGGATTTGATTTTATTAGTTCAAATAAAGGATGTGAGGCTTTAACTTATACGTTTCTTTCTATGATGGAAAGAATATGTGCTGAGAAAAAACTTTGTGTATATAATTTTACATATAATAAATCTTTAGGAAGGATCCCTGAACAATTTCCGAAAATAGAATTTAAACAGTGCACTATTAATTTGAAAAATCCTAAATATTGGGAAAATGCATTTAAACTTTTAAAAACATGTGATGTATTTTTTGATGCAACCTTTGGAGATGGATTTTCTGATATATATGGAAAAAAATGGAATATAAAAACAGATTTAATAAAACAAATGGTTATTTGGAGTGGGACTCCTCTAGTATTGGTGCCTCAGACATACGGTCCTTATAACAATCCGATATTAAAAAAATGGGCAATGAGATTGATTGGAAAGGCAGATTTAGTATATTCGCGTGATGGTTTGTCAGCAAAAATTGTCAAAGAACAAAGTGGGGTGGACATAAAGGTTGGCTCAGATATGGCTTTTAAACTTCCATACGATAGAACCAAATATAAAGTTGATAATGAAAGAATAAATATTGGAATAAACGTATCATCTTTGCTATGGGATAGCCAGTGGGCTAAAGAAAATCATTTTGGTCTTACAGTTGATTATGAACAATATCATATAAAAATTTTGGAATGGTTAATGGAACAGTCAAAATATATAATTCATATCATTCCACATGTGATAGATCTTGAACAGCCAGATGCCAGAGAAAATGACTATCGTGTATGTTTGCAATTGAAGAAAAAATATGGCGATAGAATTGAGATTGCACCACCATTTAATACGCCAATTGAAGCAAAGAGTTATATTGCTAATATGGATGTTTTTATTGGTTCAAGAATGCATGCAACGATAGGCGCAATTTCGTCAGGTGTTGCAACAATTCCTTTTTCATATAGCAGAAAATTTGAAGGTCTATTTGGAAATCTTGAGTATCCATATGTTATTTCAGCTCGGAAGTTTTCTTTGGAAGAAGCATTAGGCAAAAGTAAACTATGGATTCAAGACTATGAAAAATTAAAAGTGTGTGGACAAAAGTCCGTAGCGGAATCGTATACAAAGCTGGAATTGCTTGAAAATGATATTAGGTGTCTTTTGGAGAAAAGAAAATGATAGGTGTTATAAGAAAATTTAAAAAGGCATCTCCTACAGTTAAAGCATCTATGGCATTATTATTTGCAAATTTGATCTTAAAAGGGATTTCCTTAATAAGTGGACCTATATTTACGAGAATTATGCCGGCTGATCAATATGGAATAGTTTCAACATTTCAATCTTGGCAGAGTCTGCTGACAGTGATTGTAACATTAAATTTATCGCAAGGTGTATTTAATAATGGAATGTTGGAGTTTAAGGAGAATAGGGATCAATTTCAATTTTCATTAGTGGTTATAACAACTGTTTGTACAGGTTTGTTTTTATTGATTTTTGAAATATTTAAAACGCCATTATTAAATATGTTTGAAATGCCGCCAGTCATGGTATATATAATGGCTTTATATTTTTTGTTTGTTCCAGCATATCAATTTTGGAGTGGAAGACAACGTTATGAATATAAATATAAAGCATTATCCGTTATTACTATATGTATTGGATTATTTTCATTGGTTCTAGGAGTCCTGTTTGTTCTTAATGCATCTTCAGAAAAGGAAGCAATCGCACGAGTATGTGCCATGGAAGGGGTAAATATTGTAGTTGGAATCTTCTTTTTTGTGATAATTGCGGTGAAAGCTGAATTTAAATTGCGAATAGATTATTGTATTTATGCTTTAAAGTTTAATATACCACTTATACCACACTATATGTCAATGTACATCTTAGCAAGTTCTGACAGAATTATGATAACAAAAATGATAGATACAGCATCTACAGCTATTTATTCAGTGGCATATACGGTTGCATCTGTTATTCAAATTCTTTGGACGTCAATTGAGGCATCTTTGTCACCTTGGATTTATGAATGTTTAGATGTTCAAGATAAGGAAAGCGTAAGAAAAACTAGTGGTCAGATAGTGCTTGTTTTTGCAGTATTTTGCTTAGGATGTACATTATTTGCTCCAGAAATAATGGCAATTCTGGCTCCTGATTCTTATAAAGCTGGTATTTACGCGATACCAGCAATTGCAGGAGGAGTTTTTTTTATGGCAGTATATTCATTATATATGAGAATAGAATTATTTTATAAAAAGACAACATTTGCTACGGTAGCATCAACGATTGCAGCAGTATCAAATATTATTCTGAACTATATATTTATTAAATTGTTTGGATTTGTGGCAGCCGGATATACGACAATGGTATGTTATGCATTGTTAGCATTACTTCATTATATAAATGTCAAAAAGAAAAAATATGATGATGCAATTGATAATAAAAAAATATTGGCGATTTCAATAGTTGTCATAGTTGTTTCTATATTGATTTCTATACTCTATTCACATAGATTATTAAGGTACAGTTTTATTCTTATTATTTCTTTGGCAGCATTTATTAAGAGAAAAGCAATAATAGTTGTGTTGAGAAAAAGTTGAATGTATGTTAATTCTGCGTTGTCGGACAATAAGTGTATATGTCGAAAAGACTTATTTAAAGTATATATAAATGATAAAAAATGACATTTAGAAAGTGAAAGTTAGATATGAAAGAGCTGAGTAAATACATAAATACATATTGTACCGGGTGTGGTCTGTGTCATTCAGTACAAGGAACAGAATTAAAAATGATAGAGGGTGGTTTTCCTAATGTCGATGTAAAAAAAGGAGAATCGTTAGAATTTTATCATTCTGTTTGTCCTGTTTTTTATTATAAAGGCGAGCAGAAGCATGATATATGGGGAAATATAGAAAAAGCTTTGATAGGTTATTCATCTAATAAAAAAATTAGATTTAAAGCGGCTTCAGGAGGAGCATTAACTGAAATATGTTGTTATTTATTAGAAAATAAAAAAGTCGATGCAATAATTCATACAACGTATGACCCGGATGATCAGACTAAAACGATTAGTTGCGTTAGTACTACAGTTGAAGAGGTGATAAGCAGATGTGGTTCAAGATATGGAATATCTGTACCACTCAAAGATATTTTACAGATAGTACAAAGTGACAAAAAGTATGCATTCGTTGGAAAACCGTGTGATGTAATGGCACTTAGAAGATATTTAAATAAGAATGAGAAATTGACAAAAAATATTATTTATTTGTTATCTTTTTTTTGTGCAGGGGAGCCTAGTGTTAATGCACAGGATGAACTTTTGAAAAAAATGGGAACTTCTAGGCAGGGATGTGATACGCTAGTATATCGAGGAAACGGATGGCCTGGTTTTACAACGGTTAATACCAAAGATGGTCGCGAACTCAAGATGGAATATAAAGTAGCGTGGGGTCAATATTTAGGACGAGATATAAGATATATTTGTAGATTTTGCATGGATGGAACAGGAGAACTGGCTGATATTGTATGTGCTGATTTTTGGCAGTTGGATAATAATAATCACCCGGATTTTTCAGAACATGAGGGTCGAAATATTATAATTGCAAGAAATGAGCTTGGAAAACAATTATTGGATGCGACTGTTAAAAGTGGAAGAATTAACGTTGAAGAGGATTTTACTACTAAAATTGACTCAGAATTTTATTTATATCAACCAGCGCAATTAAAACGGAAAGGTACAATGAAAACTACCATAACTGCAATGAAATTATGTGGACGTGATACACCGAAATATAGTAAGAGCTTTCTTAATAAATACGCTTCACATGTTGATTTAAAAGTAAAATTCGATTTTTTTATTGGGATTATTAAAAGAGTAATAAAAGGAAGGTTATGAGTATATGAAAGGCATTATTTTAGCAGGAGGTTCAGGCACACGCCTGTACCCGTTAACAAAAGTAACAAGTAAACAGCTCTTGCCAATCTACGACAAACCGATGATTTATTATCCGATGTCCGTTCTGATGAACGCCGGTATCCGCGATATTTTGATTATTTCCACACCACAGGATACTCCTCGTTTCGAGAACTTGTTGGGTGATGGACACCAGTTTGGTGTGAATCTGACCTATGCTGTTCAGCCGTCTCCGGATGGACTGGCACAGGCATTTATCATTGGCGCTGACTTTATTGGTAACGATTCTGTAGCTATGGTGTTGGGTGACAACATCTTTGCGGGCCATGGATTGAAGAAGAGATTAAACGCAGCAGTGGAAAAGGCAGAAAACGGCAAGGGCGCAACGGTGTTTGGCTATTATGTGGACGATCCGGAGCGTTTTGGAATTGTTGAGTTTGACAAGAACGGTAAGGCTATTTCTATCGAGGAGAAGCCGGATCATCCGAAGAGCAACTATTGTGTAACCGGTCTGTATTTCTACGATAACCGTGTGGTCGAGTTTGCAAAGAACCTGAAACCTTCTGCGCGTGGTGAACTTGAAATCACTGACCTGAATCGCATTTATCTGGAAGATGGTTCCTTGAATGTAGAACTGCTGGGTCAGGGCTTTACTTGGCTGGATACTGGTACACATGAGAGCTTGGTGGATGCCACCAATTTCGTTAAGACCGTGGAACAGCATCAGCATCGTAAGATCGCTTGCTTGGAGGAAATCGCATATCTGAACGGATGGATCAGCAAGGATGAGCTGATGGAAGTCTATGAGGTCATGAAGAAGAATCAGTACGGACAGTATCTGAAGGATGTCATGGACGGCAAGTATCAGGAGCATCTGTATTAATAAAAGAAGGACCAAAAGATAAGTGTAGAGGAGAATAGATCATGAATATTATTGTAACCGGCGGTGCTGGTTTTATTGGTAGTAACTTTGTGTTCCATATGCTGAAGAAGTATCCGGATTACCGGATCATCTGCTTGGACAAGCTGACCTATGCAGGCAATCTGTCCACACTGGCGCCTGTTATGGATAATCCGAATTTCCGCTTCGTGAAGGTTGATATCTGTGACCGCGAAGCTGTGAATAAATTGTTTGAAGAAGAACATCCGGACATCGTGGTCAACTTTGCGGCAGAGTCTCATGTTGACCGTTCTATCGAAGATCCAGGCATCTTTTTCCAAACTAACATCATCGGTACCAGTGTGCTGATGGATGCTTGCCGCAAATATGGCATTCAGCGTTACCATCAGGTTTCTACCGATGAGGTTTATGGTGACCTGCCGCTGGATCGTCCGGACTTGTTCTTCACCGAAGAAACTCCGATTCACACCAGTTCTCCGTACAGCAGCTCCAAGGCTGCAGCAGACTTGCTGGTTCTGGCTTACCACCGTACCTACGGCTTGCCTGTGACCATTTCTCGTTGCTCCAATAACTATGGCCCATATCACTTCCCGGAGAAGCTGATTCCGCTGATGATCGCCAATGCGCTGGCTGACAAGCCGCTGCCTGTTTACGGCGAAGGTCTGAATGTCCGTGACTGGCTGTATGTCGAAGACCACTGCAAGGCCATTGATTTGATCATCCACAAGGGTCGTGTTGGCGAGGTTTACAATGTCGGCGGTCACAACGAGAAGCAGAATATTGAGATCGTTAAGATCATCTGCAAGGAATTAGGCAAGCCGGAGAACCTGATTACCCACGTTGGTGATCGTAAGGGTCATGATATGCGTTATGCCATAGATCCGACCAAGATTCACAACGAGTTGGGCTGGCTGCCGGAGACCAAGTTTGAGGACGGTATCAAGAAGACTATTCAGTGGTATCTTGATAATCGTGAATGGTGGGAGACCATCATCAGTGGTGAGTATCAGAATTACTACGAGAAAATGTACAGCAACCGCTAACAGGAGGAAAGAACATGAAGTTTTTTGTAACAGGTGTTGGCGGTCAGTTGGGCCATGATGTGATGAATGAGCTGCTGAAGCGCGGTTATGAAGGTGTTGGTTCTGATATTCAGGAAAACTATAGCGGTGTAGCAGATGACTCTGCGGTAACAAAAGCACCGTATGTCGCTCTGGACATTACCGATAAGAATGCTGTTGAAAAAGTAATTACAGAAGTAAATCCGGATGCCGTGATCCACTGCGCAGCGTGGACTGCTGTGGATATGGCAGAGGATGACGATAAAGTAACGAAAGTTCGTGCCATCAATGCTGGAGGCACTCAGAACATTGCAGATGTCTGCAAGAAGCTGAACTGCAAGATGACCTACATCAGCACAGACTATGTGTTTGATGGTCAGGGAACGGAACCTTGGCAGCCGGACTGCAAGGACTACAAGCCGTTGAATGTATACGGACAGACGAAACTGGAAGGTGAGCTGGTAGTCAGCCAGACGCTGGAGAAGTATTTCATTGTCCGCATTGCATGGGTGTTTGGTCTGAATGGTAAGAACTTTATCAAGACTATGCTGAATGTCGGCAAGACCCATGACACTGTCCGTGTGGTTAATGACCAGATCGGCACACCGACCTATACATATGATTTGGCTCGACTGCTCATTGATATGAATGAAACTGAGAAGTACGGCTATTATCACGCCACCAATGAGGGCGGCTACATCAGCTGGTATGATTTCGCAAAGGAAATCTACCGTCAGGCTGGTTATAGGACTGAGGTAATTCCGGTAAGTACAGAGGAATATGGACTGAGCAAAGCTGCTCGTCCATTCAACAGCCGCTTAGATAAGAGCAAGCTGGTGGAAGCAGGATTTACTCCGCTTCCGACTTGGCAGGATGCACTGAGCCGTTACCTGAAAGAAATCGAGCAGTAAGAGGAGATAGAGAAGATGGGACAGATTAAAGTTGAGAAAAATGTAGGTGGCATCGAGGGTCTCTGCGTTATTGAGCCCGCTGTTCACGGCGATGCGCGTGGCTATTTCATGGAAACCTACAACGAAAAAGATATGAAGGAAGCTGGCATCGACATTCATTTTGTACAGGATAATCAGTCCATGTCCACGAAGGGCGTGCTGCGCGGTTTGCATTTCCAGAAGCAGTATCCGCAGTGCAAGCTGGTGCGCGCCGTGCGTGGCACTGTGTTTGATGTTGCAGTTGATCTTAGAAGCAATTCCGAAACTTATGGTAAGTGGTATGGTGTGACTTTGTCTGCTGAGAATAAAAAGCAGTTCCTCATTCCGGAGGGATTTGCACACGGTTTCCTTGTTCTAAGCGATGAAGCAGAGTTCTGCTATAAGGTGAATGACTTCTGGCACCCGAACGATGAGGGTGGTATGGCTTGGAACGACCCGGAGATTGGCATTGAATGGCCGGAACTGAAGGGTGAGTACAAGGGAAGCGCAAGTGCAGAAGGCTACACGCTGAAAGATGGTACTGCGCTGAATCTGAGTGATAAGGACCAAAAGTGGTTAGGACTGAAGGATACTTTTAAATTTTAAGAGCAAAAAGCAGTTATATTACATATAGAGAAGTTGTTGGACAAATGGAAAAAAGAAAAGGGGCACAGAGAGTCGAGTACATAGATTCATTTAGAGGAATAGCCTGCATAATAGTGTTATTTGTGCATTTGTGGTACAATATGGCAGAAAAATATGCCTTTGAACCTTACTTTAAAAATGCGTTTTATGGATTTGGGAAATATGCTGTTGCGATATTTTTTGTCCTTTCAGGCTACTTTTCAATAATAAGTGTGCGGAGTAAACAGCGAACCGAAAGCGCATATATTTTTCAAAGATTCATGAGATTGTATGTTCCAATGGCAGTTGTTGCAGTGTTTGGATGGTGTGTTGAATGGATTGATACAAAGGAGCAATTGATTGAGACTCTGGATTTGACCACGCTCAAAGGGCATTTGTGGACTGTAGCGGTAGAGTACAAATATATACTTGTTTTTGGGATATGTTATTATCTGGTTGTGTCGCTAGGAGTAAAAAAGAAGCACACTATTATAGGAATTGTTGCTTTATCAATAGTATGCATGAAAATATTCTCTCCGCATAGTTGGCTTGAAAATGCTCAGGGACTTCAGTGGTATGTTCCTATTTTTGCCTGTGGAATAATAATTGCGCTGATAGAAGATGAAACGGCTAAATCTTACTCTACAATAAAAAATTATACTGCTGATTTAATTTTTTTATTTACAACATTAACTGTTGTTGTAATGATTCCGATTGTGCGTAATTTGCTGTTCGGTAGCGAAATGGACACGTCTCTGACTAGAAAATATCTCTTTTTTGGATTTGTGGCAGCGATACAATTGTGTGCATTGCTTAACTCGAAAATAGTTAAGAAGCTATATGATTCAATGACAGTGGTTCAGTGGATTGGGAAAATGGGATATTCCATTTATTTGATTCACTATATCGTGTTTTGGAAAGTGGCTCAATATAATGTTAATATAGTTATTTATATTGTTGCTTCAATATCTAGTACAGCTGTTTTGTCAGTGCTGTCGTATTATTATATTGGTAAGTAAGTAATCATCCGTATCTTTTTTTCATTTTTTATTCTGCTACAATCTCCTTAAAACTCAG
>UMGS01001827.1_pt1 | contig 18919 bp, 17 predicted proteins | sample 1965341 | NCBI WGS metagenome assembly UMGS01 (sample SAMEA4836079, study PRJEB28245) | human gut metagenome | biome: gut microbiome; material: fecal sample | place: Denmark | collected 2008 | reverse complement strand
CTAAATCTTTTCTAAACTCTATATTTTCAAAAATAAATTTAGATAAAAATAGTTGAATTGTTTTTAATTCATCACTGATTGAATAACATTTTTTATTATTAAAATTAAATTCTTTAATATGATCATTTAAAGATAATGTATAAAATTGTTCGAAACTCTCTTTTCCATTAAAATAAAAATTAAAGACTTCCTCTAATTTCATATTCTTTCCCCCTATATATTAGAAAGGGTGAAGAATCTCTCTTCACCCTTTCTAATATATTTATACTGCCTTTAGGGACTCCCTTTATGACTGGAGATAACTCGCTAGTCAGGAGTATGGTTATATTATAGCCATTTCCAACATAAACGGCAAGTACATCCAACAAAAGCACTCATTAGAGTGCCCTTTCAATTATAATAAACAGCTTAATTATTTCTTTTTAATGGCATTAATAATATTAGTTGTGGAAATACCATCTTCAAAATTAAGTACTTTCACTTCACCACCCGCAGCCCACACCTCTTTACTGCCAGCAATGTCTTCGGGTTTATAATCGCCACCTTTTACTAAAATATCAGGCAATACTGATGCAATTAAACGCTGTGGGGTATCTTCTTCAAACGCGACAACCCAATCAACTGCCCCTAACGCGCCTAATACGGTCATTCGTTGCTCTAATGGGTTTACTGGGCGACTCTCACCTTTTAATCGTTTAGTTGATGCATCACTATTTACCGCAACAATCAGGCGATCACCCAATTTACGTGCATTAGCTAAATAACTAACATGCCCGGCATGAAGAATATCAAAACAACCATTTGTCATCACTATGCGCTCACCACGTTGACGCGCTAAAGCAACCGCTTGTTTGAGTTGTGACTCTTCCATAATACCAAAGCCGTTATCAGCACGCCCGCGAATAGCATTTTCAAGCTCAATAGGAGAAACCGTTGACGTTCCCAGTTTCCCCACAACCACACCAGCCGCAGCGTTGGCAAGAAAGCACGCTTCCGCTAATGGTTTGCCTGCAGCTAACGCAGTAGCAAGCACGCCGATAACCGTATCTCCCGCCCCTGTCACATCATAAACTTCTTGTGCTTGAGTGGGTAAATGCAATGGCGCTTCATTGGCTTGTAATAAACTCATGCCCCGCTCTGAACGAGTGATCAATAGTGCATCAAGTGCTAAATCTTTTACTAGTTGAGTGCCCTTTTCTACTAGCTCATCATCTGTATGACAAACGCCCACCACTTGCTCAAATTCTGACATATTCGGTGTTAAGAGTGTGGCACCACGGTAGCGTTCAAAATCACTGCCTTTAGGATCGATTAGTACCGGCACACCTGCTTTTTTAGCTAATTGGATCATTTGCTGTACGTGAGAAAGTGCACCTTTAGCATAATCCGATAAAATTAAGGCACCCATTGAGGGTAATGCTTGTTGAATACGCTCATAAATTGGCTCTGGAGAGACATTGCTAAATCCCTCTTCAAAATCAAGGCGGATAAGTTGTTGGTTACGTGATAGGACACGTAATTTAGTAATAGTTGGATGTGTCGCAATAGAGACGAAATCACAACGCACATTAACCTGACTTAATGTATTGCTTAATGCTTTTGCCGCTTCATCGATGCCGGTTAACCCCACCAAACGAGAATTAGCCCCTAAAGAAGCAATATTCATTGCAACGTTAGCTGCACCACCCGGACGCTCTTCTATGGTATCTACTTTTACCACAGGCACTGGTGCTTCTGGTGAGATCCGACTTGTAGGACCATACCAATAACGGTCTAACATGACGTCACCGACAACCAGCACATTGGCTTTATTAAAATCCGGCAGCGTTACTTTCATCCCATACTCCACATTATTTTCAAAAATAAGCCGAAATAATACCATAACTTGTTACGCAAAAAGCGAAACTCATCAGAATAGTGTGAACAAAAAAGAGCGTTTATTCATCTAACCATTTTTGTTTACTACTCAATACCCATTGCCGTTCTGTGATAAAACAATGTTCATCAACAACCGCAGGTAATGTTTGTAATGCAAGATGATGAAGCTCATTACGTAAGGTGACATAAGCTTGAGTTAATAACTGAGCCTCTTGTTCACTCATCACTTGGTATTTTGCCATTAATTCCAAAATTCGCACATTATCAGACCAACGGGTCAAAGCCGGATATTGATGTGAAAAGCGCAATACCAAATATTGTGCGATAAACTCAATATCAGTGATCCCCCCTGATGAGGCTTTTAAATCAAATGTATTGCTTTGAGTGGGGGCCAAATGCTGTACCATTTTTTGGCGCATCTCACGCACTTCCTGCTGCAGTACAGTTGCGTTACGTGCTAAACATAATGTTTCATGGCGAGTACGTGCAAACATCTGCTGTAATTGGTCATCGCCATAAATCATTCTTGCACGAATTAATGCTTGATGCTCCCAAGTCCAAGCTTCATTTTTCTGGTACTCATCAAAGGCTTGAATAGTGCTTACCAACATACCTGATTCACCGGAAGGACGTAAGCGTGCATCTACTTCATATAACACGCCGGAAGAGGTTCTGGTGCTAAATAGATGAATAATACGCTGCGCTAAACGTAAATAGAATTGGCGAGCATCAATCTGTTTGGCCCCCGTTGTCAGAATATTCATTGGGCAATCTAATAAAAAAACCAAATCTAAATCAGAACTATACCCTAATTCCCAGCCCCCTAATTTGCCATACCCAACGACCGCAAAACCTAAACCGTCTCGTTGCGCTAAATGCGCAGGCTCCCCATAGCGTTTCACCATATAGGACCATGCTTGGTGAACAACGGCATGGATAATGGCTTCCGCTAAATAGGTTAGGTGATCGCTGACTTTCATCACCGGTAATACTCCTGCAATATCCTCTGCGGCAATACGCAATAGCTGGGCTTGTTTAAATTGGCGTAATGCTTCTAAACGTTGCTCTTCATCTTCTTCTGGCACACGCAATAAATATTGACGTAATTCGTCCTGATAGGCATTTAATGGTAATGGTTGATAGAGGGAATGAGGATCGAGTAATTCATCCAATAATAATGGATGTCGTGTTAATTGTTCAGCAATCATCGGTGATGCAGCACATAAGCGCACTACGTGGGTTAATACCTCATCAGACTCTTGCATTAACTCTAGATAAGTGGTTCGACTTACAATGCCCAATAACAACGGGGTGATACGCTGTAAGATCACCAACGCTTGTGGTTGAAGGCACACTTTAGCCAATAACTTAGGCATTAGCGCATCAAGCACGTCACGCCCTCTAGGCCCTATAGTACGTTTACTGATATCTTGGCGAAACAGTTGCAGTGTTTGACAAATAGCTTGCCTATCTTCTGCCGTTAGCCCTTGATGAAAAAGCGTTGCGCTATCAGGTAAACGCCCTAATAACCATAATCGCTTAAATTCGCTGACATCTTCTTCATCTTCATTTTCATCATCTTCGCCAATCAGTTGCGTAAAAATAACGGAAACAGCCTGCATTTTTTGGTTAATTTGTTGATAGAGCATTTGCCAATCGTCAAATCCCATCGCAAACGCCAGTCGTGCCTTATCTTCAAGATTGTCAGGTAACGTTTGTGTTTGTTGATCCGCAATAGATTGAAGAAGATTTTCTAATCGACGTAAGAAAAGATAGCTATCTGCTAACTGTGATGTTTCTTGTGCAGAGAGTAATTCCAATTTAGCAATGACATTAAGCACTGTTAATAGTGAATGACTTTGTAGCTCAGGCTCTCTACCGCCTCGAATTAATTGAAAAACCTGAGTAATAAATTCAATTTCACGTATCCCCCCCGCCCCAAGCTTTATATTATCAATCATCCCTCGACGACGTACTTCACGACTTATCATCGATTTCATATTACGAAGAGATTGGATCACACTAAAATCGATATAGCGACGATAAACGAAAGGGCGCAACATTTGGCGTAAGATTTGGCAATACTCTTTTTTTTCTGCCCCCAAAACACGCGCTTTTACCATCGCATAGCGCTCCCAATCACGCCCTTGCTCTTGATAATAATCTTCAAGCGCGGCAAAGCTCATCACTAAAGGGCCACTTTCGCCAAAAGGACGTAAACGCATATCTACACGATAAACAAAACCATCTATTGTATGTTGATCTAACACTTTAATCAGTTTTTGCCCTAATCGGGTAAAAAACTGAGCATTATCTAATTCACGTCGCCCACCTTGAGTCACACCATTTTCAGGATAAGCAAAAATAAGATCGATATCAGAAGAGAAATTCAGTTCAAATCCACCTAACTTGCCCATTCCCAAAATAAGTAATGGCTGAGGTTTTCCCTCACTATCACAAGGCGTTCCCCATTGTTGGCAACATTGCTGATATAGCGTATCTTTGGCGACACTAATCAAGGTTTCCGCGAGTACACTCAATTGTTTGAGCGTACAGGGTGTATCACAGAGTTGGAAAAATTGTGACCATGCAATACGCACTAATTGTTGATGACGGAACTGTCGTAAAATGGCCATCAAGTCATCTTCATTATCAACATGAGTGAGTTGTTGCTTTAATTGAGATGAGTAATTTTGCCACTCATCACTAACAGGTGGTGTTTGTCTGATTTCCGTTAACCAGTGAGGATTGACACGTAAATGCTCGGTTGCAAAGGGGCTAAAGGCAAAAAATTGCTGCTCTCGCTCACTAAAAGGGGCAAGCTCGTTGAGCTTTGTAGAAAACGTGCATTGTGCTTTATCCCATAATTGTTGAAACACACTGTTAGCAGACATAATAAACTCTCAATTGTCAGAAAATTAAGCGATAGCCAGCAACCACGCCATTGCAGATAATTTAAAATTCAGCCATAACACATGATAATAATCCGTTGCGCGGGTAAAGGATAACAACGAAAGATTATCGAGTGCTTGCTGCATTGATTCAGGTAACTGAGGCTGCTTTTTACACCAATCAGAAAACAGTGCTAGCATAGCGGGCATGGTGAGTGTTGGTGGCGTCGGATTAGCAAAAATAGCTTCTTCTAACGCTTGAATAGCCGCTAACCACTTAGTCAGTTGTTCCGCTATTGTGTCATTAGGTGCAAGATTGACAACACTTAACGATAATGCGGGCTTATCTTTAGCAAGATAATAACCACGGGCAGCTTTACTGCGTGAAGCAAGTCGTAATCCCCCTTGTTCACCTAAAAAAGTCGCCAAAGCAATCACATCCGCCACTTGGCCTTTTTTTAGCTCCAGTTCAAACTCTTCAATAGGTAATTCATATTGATCTGTACGAATAGTGCCTTTATCTAGCACCACTTCAATTTGGCTCTCTAAATAATCCACCAGCCAAATTTCACGATGAAAATCGGTATGAAAAAGAACCTTTAATTGTGATTGTAATGCCGTTAAATCGGTATTATCCGGCCAAATTTCTGCGGGGAAACGGGTTAAATCGAGGGTTGGCTCATTTAATGTCACATTATATTCTGGACGTTGATGTAACCCCGCAACCACTTTACCCGCTGTTTTAATTGTCATTTCATAATGAGAGTCAATACCACGGATACGTAGCCCCATGTCCCAATTACGCATCTGATTATCGGAGGTTTCAAAGTAAAGATTAGTCAATTTATGCGGTGGTGTATGCTGGTATGGCAAAGTCAGAATGCGCTGAATAATCTGAGGAATAGCGGCAGGTATCGCACTAAGTTTGAGTTCGGTTTCTAATTGGCTCATTCTATTTCCCTTAAGTAAATCAATCGATTAGTAAAATATTTAACGCATTGTTATTTCGCAAATGGTAGTCTATTCACAATAATGAATAAAAGACAGATTACCCTTATATTCTATCAGTTAAGACTGTTCTCATTCTGGTTTACTATTTGCTTACGCAAACTTTACTCTTTAGTATCAGTAAAAATATTCTCTTGTATAGATAAAAAAGTTGAAAACATAATGCGAAAATTACCTTTACTTTTTCTTTCCTTACTTGGCTTAGGCGTTTCTCTGAGCTCACACGCAGAAACTCGTTATGTTTCCGATGAATTATCCACCTATGTTCACAGTGGCCCTGGTAATCAATACCGTATTGTTGGCTCATTAAGTTCAGGGACAACAGTTACGGTACTTTCTCGTAATGCCGCTACAGGTTATGTGCAAATCAAAGACGATAAAGATCGGACAGTTTGGTTACCAGAAAATCAATTAAGTACACAACCGAGTATGCGCACTCGCATTCCGGCTATGGAAAAAGAGATCCAAACCCTACGCGATAAATTAGCGAATATCGACCAAAGCTGGAACCAGCGCACAATTGACATGCAAAATAAAGTGTCAAACAGCGATGAAATTATCAATGGTTTGAAAAAAGAAAATGAGCAGATGAGAACAAAATTAGCGGTTGCTGAGAAAAAACTCGATTTTGCTAATCAACAATTAGATGATAGGCAGCGTGATATCATCTTACAGTGGTTTATGTATGGTGGTGGTGTTGCCGGTGCTGGTCTTATTTTGGGTTTAATATTGCCACATATTATTCCTCGTCGCCGTAAGCGTAATGACCGTTGGATGAATTAATCACAGGCAATTAAGGATCAAGATCCCGTGAAAATCTATCTTGTTGGTGGTGCTGTGCGCGACCAACTATTAAATTTACCGGTAAAAGACAGAGATTGGGTAGTGGTTGGCGCAACGCCAGAGACACTATTACAACAAGGCTACCAACAAGTGGGTAAAGATTTTCCGGTTTTCCTTCACCCTGATACTCACGAGGAGTACGCTTTAGCGCGTACCGAACGAAAATCAGGCTCAGGTTACACGGGATTTACCTGCTATGCAGCCCCTGATGTGACCTTAGAAGATGATTTGCAACGGCGTGATTTAACCATTAACGCCATTGCTTACTCTGCTAAAGGTGAATATATCGATCCCTATCATGGCATTGATGATATTCATGCCAAATTACTGCGCCATGTTTCTGATGCATTTAGTGAAGATCCATTAAGGGTACTACGTGTCGCTCGTTTTGCGGCTCGTTTTGCCCCCTTAGGTTTTACAATAGCGCCGGAGACGATGTCATTGATGCAAGAGATGACAAACAGTGGTGAATTAAATGCCCTCACTGCTGAACGAGTGTGGAAAGAAACGGAAAAAGCACTTCACAGCCAAGCCCCACAAGTCTATTTTGAGATCTTACATCAATGTGGCGCTCTAAAAATACTTTTCCCTGAAATTAATGCACTCTTTGGCGTTCCTGCCCCTAAAAAGTGGCATCCTGAGATTGATACGGGTATCCATACCATGATGGTATTAGCCATGGCCAGCCGGTTGACTGACGATATCGCGGTACGTTTTAGCGCGCTTTGTCATGATCTCGGTAAAGGTGTTACCCCGGTAGAAAATTGGCCTCACCATCATGGACATGGCCCTGCGGGTGTTCCTTTAGTTGAGGCTCTGTGCCAACGTTATCGTATTCCTAACCAGATACGTGATCTCGCCAAACTGGCAGCCAAATATCACGATCATCTCCACCGCATAGAAAAAATGCGCCCCTCAAAAATAATTCGACTTTTCGATGCGATTGATGCTTGGCGCAAACCAGAACGCATCGATCAACTCGCTATAATTAGCGAGGCCGATGCAAGGGGACGCCAAGGAGCAGAAAATTTGCCTTATCCCCAAGGAATATTTTTTCGTCAAGCCTTTAAGATTGCCAATCAAGTTGATGTTAAATCAATTGTCAGTCGTGGTTTAAAAGGCAGTGCCATACGAGAAGCATTAACTAAACAAAGAGAAGTCGCGATAATAGAATGGAAATCGCGACTTTAACTATTGTGTGTGGCAAATATTAAGCGTAACGCTCAATAATCACCCCGACGTTGGCGGCTTGTGCTATCGCCCCTGGTTTAGCTAATTTTATTTTGACACGTGGTACAGAAAACTGAGTTATCAGTAGCTGTGCCACTTCTTCAGCAACACGCTCGACTAATTCAAAACGTCGCTTTTCCACATACTCTATTATGGCGTGACTGACACTGGCATAATCTAAACAGTGAGCAACATCATCGGTTTGGGATGCGCGTTTATTATCCCACTCCATTTCGATATCGAACACTAACTTTTGCTTAATGGTTTTTTCCCAATCATAAACACCGATTGTGGTTATTACTGATAATTGTTCAATAAATACGATATCCATCACGTCATCTCTTATTTTTTCTGCTCATCGGATACCACTTCCGATGAAATATGCGTATTATCCATACATGTCTAACGAACGTTCATCAACATTGGAGAATACAAATGAGTGCTAACGCACTTGGAATGATCATCTTCGCCTATTTGTGCGGCTCAATCTCCAGCGCGATTTTGATTTGCCGACTGGCAAGACTCCCTGATCCAAGAAAATTTGGCTCTGGTAATCCTGGCGCCACCAATGTGCTACGTATTGGTGGTAAACTTGCAGCGGCATCTGTGCTTATCTGTGACGTCCTAAAAGGGATGATCCCCGTTTGGCTCGCCTATTACCTAAATGTGCCTCCCTTTTATCTCGGTATTGTCGCAATAGCGGCTTGTCTAGGCCATATTTACCCTGTTTTTTTCCACTTTAAAGGCGGAAAAGGGGTTGCTACTGCATTTGGCTCTATCGCTGCTATTGGTTGGGATCTTAGCGGACTGATTGCGGGAACATGGCTACTAACTGTTTTACTCAGTGGCTATTCCTCACTGGGTGCTATTATCAGTGCATTGCTTGCCCCATTTTATGTCTGGTGGTTTAAACCCGAATTCACTTATCCCGTTGCACTATTATCATGCTTAGTACTTTACCGTCATCATGACAATATTCAACGTTTATGGCGAGGACAAGAGAGTCGCATTTGGCATAAGCTGAAAAAAAAGACAGAGAAAACAGATAAAGAGATAATCCAAGAAGCCAAAGAGCAAGAAAAAGAAGATTAACGCTTATCCTTATTAAAAAAAGGTCATTTATTAACTAAGTGACCTTTTTTATTTAATAATTAAATTCTATTATAAAATATAAATAAATTAAAAATAATCACACATAAAAAAAACACCATTTTTATATTCGAAAAATAAAAATAATAAATAACATTATTAATAATACCCTTCTATATTTAGATTAAATATATCAACATTGGTTTTATTTATTACAAAAAAAACATTAAAAATAAAAATCTTAAATAAGATAAACTTATATAAAAAATCAAATTTAACGAAATAAATAGCTTGAAAAAAAATCAACTTACATCTATTAATTAATAACCATAAAAAAATAATCATTTAACTCTGTGAAACATTGGAGTTCACCATGCTACAAAAAATATCTGCCAATAAAATTGCATTAATAAAAAGAATGCAACTTAGTACTCCTACATTAGTCGATATTCTCGATAGTTTAGGAAAAACCATTGTATTAAATAGTCAATTAAAAAGTATTAACCTAGAAAACTTTTATTCTATTGGACAAGCTTATACTGTGCAATGGAAATTAATTAGAAAACAAAAATCTATTTTAGATAAACAACCTTCTACGTGGGAACAAGTTAGTTCTTTTTTAGTCCCTGAAATAACAGATGCAAAAGGATTATTCTATATAGCCGGAGGACATGAACTAATAACCGAAGCAGCACTTGCAGGAGGCATGAGTTGTACTTATTTTGAAAAATTAGGCTTTGAAGGAGTTATTTTAGGGGGTGCGGTACGAGACAAGAAAGATCTCACCAATCTAACCATTCCAGTCATTGCCACCAATCTTACTCCTACAGATACACAAGGCGCTTATTTTGTCAGTGAGACAGGCACTCAATGCACCATTGAACATGCCACAATCTGTAGTGGTGATTTAGTGATATCCGACCCTAATGGCACCGTGATTATCCCTTTTTCACTCGTCGATAATGTTCTAGAAGAAGCGATTAAGATAGATAGCATTGAAAATAACATGCTAGAAAAAATCAAACATGGACAACGTTTACCAGAACTTATCAATATAACGGGACGTATATAATAAATAAAGGTGACTGACCATGATAAATATTCATACATTGGGTCCTGCAGGAACAAACTGTGAGAAAGCCGCTTATTATTGGCTAAATAAAAATAATCAACAAGGAAATATTATTCTTCACCCTAAATTAGAAACCGCAGTAAAAGAAATGGAGGTAAGCCAAAATAGTATTCTATTAGGTTGTATTGTTTATCCTTTTTTACACAATATTGTTTTTAATAATCTCTCTTTTATCAAATTAACAGATTGTTTTGTTATGGATACCCATAACATGCTATTTGCTAGCCGATTTAATAATATTAAGGAGATAAAAAAGTTAGGTTCTCATCCCGCACCACAAGATCTATTTAGAAAAATAACAGAACTCGATAATATTGAAAGAGTTCTTTTTAATTCAAATAGTGAAGCAGCACTTCAATGTGGTTTAGGGCGAGTAGATGGCTGTATTACCACACTTAGTGCAGCTAAAAAATATCATTTAAATATTTTATATGATTTTGGCCCTGTCCCTATGGGATTTTCTATTCATTCAAAATTAAATTAAGTAATTAATTACATCACAACAGTCAAAACGTTAATTATCTAGTCACTTGGTTAATTAAAAGGAAAAAACTATGAGCTTATATTTATCTAGTGAAATGATCTCTTATGATATGGATCTAAATAGAAACGAAGGTGAAGAAAGTAAAATTCAAGCTAAATTTATTCATGGCTCTAATTTTACAATGGCATTTTGGACATTTAAAACTAATGCCATTATTCCTGAACATAAACATGAACATGAAACTGCCACATCCATACTAAAAGGCTCTTTGAAACTGACGGTAAATAACCGCATTGTTTATTTACATGCTGGCGACTCTTTTATTATCCCCTCATGGGCCGTTCATCACGCAATTGCTTTAGAGCCTTCTGAGGTTATTGATGTCTATACCCCCGTTAGAGAAGACTATGTTGCAAGGCAAAATGGCGTCATTAAAACCTATTTAGAAACATCTCAACCCCAAGGATAACAAAAAGCGAGGATCACCTCGCTTTTTCTATTCTTACTATAATCGCAGGAGCACTTTCTATGTTTAGCACCTATAATATTGATGTTTTAACAGAACAAAATCATCAATATTTACCAATAGAAAACACCCTATCATTACAGAATATATTTTCCATCTCTTGGCACCCATCATTATGGAAATCTTTACCCGCCAAGCAACTCCCTGAATACCCAGATATACATGCCTTAAATTATTGCAAAGAAAAGCTTAAGCATTATCCCCCGCTAATTTTAGCTTCCGAAATCAGAGCATTTAAAAATTTATTAAAACTTGTTGCAAATGGTGAAGCTTTTCTTCTGCAAGGAGGAGACTGTGCAGAATCTTTTGATGATTGCCAAGCCACTATTATCCGTGATTTAACATTCACCTTATCGCAAATGTCCGCATTAATTGAACAATCAACGGGATTGCCGGTGATTAAATTAGGTCGTATGGCTGGACAATACGCTAAACCTCGTAGCCAAGCATTTGAAACACAAAATGGCTTAACTTTACCCAGCTATCGAGGAGAAATTATTAATGGTCTTGATTTTTCAGTTAAAAGTAGAGAGCCAGATCCGATTAGAATGATAACTGCCTATCATCACTCAGCAGCGACCTTAAATCTGTTACGTGCGATGAATTATACACAATATACCAAGCAACAATGGGCCTTGGATATTAACGCTCATCCTGGCTCTACAGAGCCTGAGCATTATTTCCATTTGCTAGAACAACTCTATCATTCACAACATCATATTATTAATAAACAGCCCGATACCTCTTCTTATTATGTTAGTCATGAAGCTTTGTTACTGCATTATGAGGAATCGATGACTCGTCAAGATTCCATTGACAACAAATGGTATAACTGTTCAGCACATATGGTTTGGGTAGGAGAACGAACAACCGATATTGATCATGCCCATATCGAGTACCTACGAGGTATTGAAAACCCTATCGGTATAAAATGCAGCACCAGAATGTCAGGAGAAAAACTGATTAAGCTAATAGATACTCTTAACCCGAGCAATGAAGTTGGAAAAATTATCTTAATCATTCGCGTGGGTAAAGATGCTATTCATGCATATCTTCCGGAATTAGTAAGAACGGTAAAAGAACATCAACGAGCGGTTATTTGGCAAATAGATCCAATGCATGGCAATACACAATCAGCAAATGACAGTATGAAAACCCGACATTTCAATGATATTGCCGAAGAAACTCGTGCTTTTATTCATATTTTACATGAGATGGGCATACAGGCTGGGGGGATACATTTAGAAATGACCGGACAAGAAGTCACTGAATGTACTGGAGGATTACAACAAATTCGATACACTGACCTAAGTCATGGTTATCAAACTTTATGTGATCCTCGTCTTAACCGGACACAGTCATTAGAGTTAGCGTTCTTGGTTGGACGGCATTGGCATAATTCACTTTAATTGTAACCAAACATAAGTGCTTAGTACTTAAGCCAAGCACTTATCATTACCAACACCGCCAATGGCTAATTATTTATCCGCTAAAGCAGGTAATTCAGCTAAAGGCCAACGCGGTCTCACTGTCACCCCTAAAGGCCCTTCGGTACCACCTTTAAAACGGATCATCCCCGCCAAAGCAATCATGGCACCATTATCGGTACATAACTCAGGGCGAGCATAAAACACTTCCCCTCCGAGTTGTTCCATTATCATTGCCATTTTGGCGCGTAAAGTACGGTTAGCACTTACCCCCCCCGCCATCACTAAGCGTTTAAAGCCTGTTTGCTCTAATGCTCGACGACATTTTATTGCCAGAGTATCTACTACGGCATCTTCAAAAGCACGCGCAATATCTGCTCGAGTTTGCTCTGAATCATCGTTTTGACGAATAGTATTAGCGGCAAAGGTTTTTAAACCAGAGAAACTAAAGTCGAGTCCGGGTCTGTCTGTCATAGGACGAGGGAAAACAAAACGTCCTTCAACACCTTGTTGTGCCATTTTTGATAAAACAGGGCCGCCGGGATAATCAAGCCCCAATAGCTTGGCAGTTTTATCAAATGCTTCACCAGCAGCATCATCAATAGACTCACCTAACAGGGTATATTCCCCAATCCCTGTTACACTAATTAATTGTGTATGCCCCCCCGAGACAAGTAACGCCACGAAAGGAAAATCTGGCGTTTTCTCTTCAAGCATCGGCGCTAATAAATGCCCTTCCATATGGTGAACTGGAATAGCAGGCACATCCCATGCAAACGCCAGAGAACGACCAATAGTCGCCCCCACCAGCAATGCTCCTACCAGCCCTGGTCCTGCAGTATAAGCGACCGCATCAATATCTTTTGCAGTTAAATTTGCTTCTTTAAGGGCGGCTTGGATCAGTGGCACTGTTTTGCGGATATGATCTCGTGAAGCAAGCTCGGGAACAACACCACCATAGTCGGCGTGCAGTTTTATTTGGCTATAGAGTTGATTCGCTAACAGACCGGCTTTATCATCGTAAATTGCGATACCGGTTTCATCGCAAGATGTTTCAATACCTAAAACTCGCATGACGCTTCCAAATTCTTCCTCGCGCAATGGCGTAATGGATCGATTGTAGCATTATTTCGCTAATTTAATACGCTTTCGCCACAACTTTTACATACCAGTATGTGACAAATTTCTTTTTCTGGTCTATAATTATCCACCTATTTTACATGATTTAAATGTGTGGTTAGCAACTATCACGTTGTGTTTTGAATAAATTAAGACACAAAAGTGAGAGTTTGCGTTTCAATTTTGTGCATCTCTTTACAAAGTGCCCTGCTTTGAAGTAAAATTCCGCACCATTTTAAATGTCGGCTGGCTAAAATCATGCCAGCACAAACCGATTTCTATTGAGGTGAGAGGCACATGCCGGTAATCAAAGTACGTGAAAACGAGCCATTTGACGTTGCTCTTCGTCGTTTCAAACGCTCTTGCGAAAAAGCAGGCGTATTAGCAGAAGTTCGTCGTCGTGAATTTTATGAAAAACCAACGACTGAGCGTAAACGCGCTAAAGCATCAGCAGTAAAACGTCACGCTAAAAAATTAGCTCGCGAAAACGCACGTCGTACTCGTCTGTACTAATATTTTGCGGCTGATACCGCAATTTATGCAGACACTGTAGTCGCAGTTAAAAGGCCGTGCTTTCTTATGAGAGCGCGGCTTATTCTCGTTCAACAACAGGCGTAAAAGGGCTTATGGCTGGACGAATTCCACGTTCATTTATCAATGATTTATTAGCACGAACCGATATCATCGATCTTATCGACGCTCGTGTGCCGCTTAAAAAACAAGGCAAAAATCATTCAGCGTGTTGTCCGTTTCATAATGAAAAAACGCCCTCTTTTACAGTAAATAGCGACAAACAGTTTTATCACTGTTTTGGTTGCGGTGCGCATGGCAATGCTATTGATTTTTTGATGAACTACGACAGACTTGATTTTGTCGAAACCATTGAAGAGTTAGCAGCAATGCATGGGTTAGAAGTTCCTTATGAATCAGGAACTGGCAGTAGCCCGATTGAGCGACATATAAGACAAAATCTCTATCAAGTGATGGAGAAATTGAATCAGTATTACAAAAGCACCCTCAATACCCCTGACGCTCAGGAAGCAAGAAATTATCTTGCGCATCGCGGGCTAAGTGAAGAGGTTATTACCCGCTTTTCTATCGGCTTTGTACCTACGGGTTGGGACAATATCCTAAAACGTTTTGGGCAAAATCCCGATAATCAAGCCCTGTTACTTGAAGCAGGAATGGTAATAACAAACGATAAAGGTCGCACTTATGACCGTTTTCGTCAGCGCGTTATGTTTCCGATTAGAGACAGACGAGGTCGTGTTATTGCATTTGGTGGACGTGTATTAGGTGATGATTTACCCAAATACTTAAACTCCCCAGAAACAGAGATTTTCCATAAAGGCCGCCAACTTTACGGGCTTTATGAAGCACAACAGACTCACCCTAACCCAGCTAAGTTATTAGTGGTTGAAGGTTATATGGATGTTGTGGCATTAGCGCAGTTTGGTATTGATTATGCTGTCGCCTCGTTGGGTACATCAACAACCGCAGAACATATCCAGTTGCTGTTTAGAACTACGGATAACGTTATTTGCTGCTATGATGGTGATAGAGCAGGACGCGATGCCGCATGGCGAGCATTAGAAACTGCACTGCCTTTTTTAAACGATGGCCGTTCTTTACGTTTTATGTTTTTACCTGAAGGCGATGATCCTGATTCACTGGTTCGCCGCGAAGGAAAAGAGGCATTTGAAAAACGAATGGAACAAGCACACTCTTTATCTGAGTTTTTATTTGATTCGCTGGTTCCACAAGTGGATTTGAGCACCCAAGAAGGCAATAGCAAACTCTATAGTTTAGCGCGCCCATTAATTGATCAGATCCCAAGTGAGACTTTACGTCTATATTTATTAAGAGAGCTTGGAAATTTAACGGGAAATCCCGATATTGAGCAGATGGATCGTTTATTTGGTAGAAACTCGCTACATCACGAAACATCGTATCAACCGACAAAACTACGTACTACACCAATGCGTATTTTAATTGCCTTGTTGATACAAAATCCCGAGTTTTGCCAATTAGTGCCACCGCTTGAGGGGCTAAATACAGAAAAAATAGCGGGTTTATCGCTTTTTATTGAATTAGTTTCTCTTTGCCAAGCACAGCCAGGCTTGAATACAGGTCAGATTATCGAACTCTATCGAGAGAATAAATTCGGTAAACAACTTGAAAAACTGGCGATGTGGAACGATATAGATATAGATGAGATAGCTGAAAAAACATTTACAGATACGTTAGATCATCTCTTTTTAACCGCAATGGATGAACGTTTAAACGCCCTCATTGCCAAAGAGAGAACTGAAGGTCTAACACAAAATGAACGCGAAGAAGTCCAATTGATAATACAGGCTCGCGTTAAAAAGTAAAACCTAAATTAAGATTAAAAACACGGCTTAATTGCCGCTATCGGTAGGTATAAAAAATAACCTACATTTGCTACGCTGAGGGGATCGTAGCAATCGACAATGAAAATGCCCCTCCGTAGTTATTGTTGGCTGAACCGTTTATCGCCGACCGACACCAACCCAAATTACTTTGAAGTGTGGATACCGTCTTATGGAGCAAAACCCGCAGTCACAGCTGAAGCTACTTGTTACCCGTGGTAAGGAGCAAGGCTATCTGACCTATGCCGAGGTCAATGACCATCTGCCGGAAGATATCGTCGATTCAGATCAAATCGAAGACATCATCCAGATGATTAACGACATGGGCATTCAGGTCATGGAAGAAGCACCTGATGCCGATGATCTGATGTTGGCAGAAAATTCAAATGACACTGATGATGATGCTGTCGAAGCCGCTGCTCAGGTACTTTCTAGTGTAGAATCTGAAATTGGCCGTACAACCGATCCTGTGCGTATGTATATGCGCGAAATGGGAACCGTTGAACTGCTCACCCGGGAAGGTGAAATTGATATCGCAAAACGCATTGAAGATGGTATTAACCAAGTTCAATGCTCAGTTGCTGAATATCCTGAAGCAATCACTTATCTTCTTGAACAATATGATCGTGTTGAAGCCGGTGAAGCGCGTCTTTCTGATTTAATTACTGCCTTTATTGACCCTAATGCCGAAGAAGTGGCAGAAAGTGATGATGTCAATTTAGGCAAAGACGACGATGAAATCGACAACAGCGCCGATGACGAAGATGAAGACGAAGATGAAGATAGCGACACAGACAGCGATAGCGATGATGATAACAGCATCGATCCTGAACTTGCTCGCCAAAAATTCACCGAGCTTCGTGAACAGTACGAAAAAACGCGTCAATCTATTAAGGCCAAAGGTCGTAATCATAAAGATACCGAACTGGAAATTTTACAGTTATCAGAAATTTTCAAACAGTTCCGCTTAGTGCCAAAACAGTTTGATTATCTGGTTAACAACATGCGTGAAATGATGGACAGAGTCCGTGCTCAAGAGCGTCACATCATGCGTCTTTGTGTTGATCAGGTCAAAATGCCTAAGAAAAACTTCATTACTCTGTTTACAGGAAATGAAACTAACGACACATGGTTTACTGCCGCTCGTGCGATGAATAAACCTTGGTCTGAAAAACTGGCAGGTATTGAAGAAGAAGTACAACGTAGCTTACAAAAGTTACAGCAAATTGAAGTTGAAACAGGACTGACAATCGAACAGGTTAAAGATATTAACCGTCGTATGTCTATCGGTGAAGCAAAAGCACGCCGTGCGAAAAAAGAGATGGTCGAAGCGAACTTACGTTTAGTTATCTCTATCGCGAAAAAATATACCAACCGTGGCCTACAGTTCCTTGACCTGATCCAGGAAGGGAATATTGGTCTAATGAAAGCGGTTGATAAATTTGAATATCGTCGTGGTTATAAGTTCTCAACTTATGCAACATGGTGGATCCGTCAGGCTATTACTCGTTCAATCGCCGATCAGGCACGTACCATTCGTATTCCGGTACATATGATTGAAACGATTAATAAGCTAAACCGTATCTCACGCCAAATGTTGCAAGAGATGGGACGTGAGCCTTCACCAGAAGAGCTTGCAGAACGTATGTTAATGCCTGAAGATAAAATCCGTAAGGTACTAAAAATCGCTAAAGAGCCTATCTCCATGGAAACCCCAATTGGTGACGATGAAGATTCACATTTAGGTGATTTTATCGAGGATACTACCCTCGAATTACCTCTGGATTCAGCAACATCAGAAAGCTTACGTTCAGCGACACACGAAGTATTAGGTGGTTTAACACTGCGTGAAGCTAAAGTCCTGCGTATGCGCTTTGGTATCGATATGAATACCGACCATACATTGGAAGAAGTGGGTAAACAATTTGATGTTACCCGTGAACGTATCCGTCAGATTGAAGCAAAAGCGTTGCGTAAATTACGCCACCCAAGCCGTTCTGAAGTGCTACGTAGCTTCCTTGATGAATAATCAATCTCTTTGATTTTGGTAGTAATACAAACGCCTGTGACTCACAGGCGTTTTTTATTATCCGGTCTAAACCATATCTGTTTTCAGCGCTGATAATTTACTTTTATCATCCCTATTCTCTTTTTGGTCTATCTTAAGTAACCGCTATCGTTTTCGCTAAAAATCTGCTGATTTTTTCTACCTCTATTTACAAAAAATCACCCTTTTATTTTTACCCTTGTCTATTTTTTACTCATCAAGTCTTTCTTTTTAGAATATCTCATTGAAATAAAAGATTATTATTTAATTTATTTTTTCTGCTCTATATTGAACACAAATTGCGCATACAGTCACACAAAGGCTAGACCTCGCCTCAAATGGCACGTATAATCTCACACCATTAAGGCCCCTTAGCTCAGTTGGTTAGAGCAGTCGACTCATAATCGATTGGTCACTGGTTCAAGTCCAGTAGGGGCCACCAAATTTTAGCTGTTAAATCAGCATATTAAGCCACTTTGAGAAAAGTGGCTTTTTTGTATCTAATAGTCATTGCCCCCTTTTTGTCCTCTGAGATTTTTTACTGCCCTAATTTTTTCCGTGATATGTTACGACGACTTTTATTTTCTCAAAGTATGTCATGCTAATTTTCCCCAATATATTTGTAATTCATTTCAGTTTCAAAAATCTCTATAGCCACCAGCTTAACGGACAGTTCGCCAGCACGCGGAAGCGCATCACCAAACCGACCATGTAGTTTGGTGTATTTGTGACAAACTGTGCTCAGCATATACAGATCCCCTGTGGTTTATTACTCAGGACTTTCAGTATCCCCCTCCTTACTACTGACGAAATTTGATGGAGATGTAGGTAAATCGTCCCAATATAAAAACC
>UMGS01001342.1_pt1 | contig 18932 bp, 13 predicted proteins | sample 1965341 | NCBI WGS metagenome assembly UMGS01 (sample SAMEA4836079, study PRJEB28245) | human gut metagenome | biome: gut microbiome; material: fecal sample | place: Denmark | collected 2008 | reverse complement strand
GGGGGGGGAGCCGTTAATGAACATGCCAGTAGTAAAGCATGTTGTTGAATATGTTCGTAAAAGAGAAAAAGAAACGGGAAAAGAATTTAAATTAACGCTTACGACAAATGGCGTATTATTAAACGATGCAAATATTAAATATTTAAATGATAATAATATTAGTCTAGTATTAAGTTTAGATGGTCGCAAAGAAGTACATGATAATATGCGACCGAATGTTGCTGGTAAAGGAAGTTATGATGGGATTTTAGCTAACTTTAAAAAGCTAGTAAAAGCCCGCGATGGACAAAATTATTTCTTACGTGGAACGTTCACAGCGTACAATCTCGATTTTACCACGGATGTACTTGATATGGCGGATAAAGGATTTACCCTATTATCGGTAGAGCCTGTAGTTGCAAAAGATTGTGACTATGAATTAAAAGAAGAACATTTGCCGAAACTGTATGAAGAGTATGAGCGCTTAGCTAAAGAATTTATTACACGTAAAGAAAATGGCGAAGGGTTTGAATTTTTCCATTTTAATATGGATATTAATAATGGCCCATGTGTAGCCAAACGTTTAAGCGGCTGTGGCGCTGGTCATGAATATTTTGCAGTTGCGCCAAATGGAGACTTGTATCCATGTCATCAATTTGTTGGTCGTGATCAGTATTTGTTAGGGACTATTTTTGAAGGCGTAAAGAAGAAAAAGATGATTGAGCATTTTAGACAAGCACATGTCTTAAATAAACCTGAATGTAGTAATTGCTGGGCTAGATTCTACTGTAGTGGTGGTTGCCATGCAAATGCGGATTTATTTAGTGATGATATTAAAAAGCCTTATAAAATTGGTTGTGAATTACAGAAAAAACGGATGGAATGTGCTTTGATGATTCAAGCGTATTTGGCGATGAAATAATAAAAGCTTTCATTTAGATAGTAGAAGTGCTATTTGTACCGTGGATGTTCATAATTTGCATTTATTTGAAGATTATTTTTGTAATGATGTATAAAAAAAGATTTTTATGAAATGATATACTAGGGTTTTTTATTTTTGTAATTATTTTTCATAAAATTTCGTGTTTTTCTTACAAAAAAACCTTGCATGAAAGAAGAATAAAGATTATGATTAATAATGGTTCTAGGTACTAAAAAAAATAAATTCTTTCATAAAATTCAAAAAAAATATCGTAGTAAAGCAGGATATTTTAATTGAATGAAGAAGAATTAGAAGGTATAGTTTAATGAGGTTTTCGTCTGAATTGTATTGACAATGATTGTGATGAATTGTCAATTTATATTTTAAAATTGATGTTTCATTGTTGGCATACATATTCAGTCAATAATAAAATTCTGAGAAAGCTCAGAAAACTTTTTAAAATTTTTAGGGGGTATTTACACAATGGCAGTAAAAGTAGCTATTAATGGTTTTGGCCGTATTGGTCGTCTTGCATTTAGACAAATGTTTGGAGCTGAAGGATACGAAGTTGTTGCTATCAATGATTTAACTAGTCCTAAAATGCTTGCTCACTTATTAAAATATGACTCTGCACAAGGAAGATATGCTTTAGGCGATACAGTAGTTGCTGGTGAAGATTCCATCACTGTTGATGGCAAAACAATTAAAATCTATGCAAAAGCTAATGCAGCTGAATTACCTTGGGGTGAAATCGGCGTTGATGTAGTTTTAGAATGTACAGGCTTCTATACTTCTAAAGAAAAAGCTTCTGCTCATATTACAGCAGGTGCTAAAAAAGTTGTTATCTCTGCTCCAGCTGGTAACGATCTTCCTACAGTTGTATACAATGTTAACCATGAAATCTTAAAAGCTAGCGATACAGTAATTTCTGCTGCTTCTTGTACTACAAACTGCTTAGCTCCTATGGCTGATGCATTAAACAAATTAGCTCCTATTCAAAGTGGTATCATGAGCACTATTCATGCTTACACTGGTGATCAAATGGTTCTTGATGGTCCACAAAGAAAAGGTGACTTAAGAAGATCCCGTGCTGCTGCAGTTAACATCGTTCCTAACTCTACTGGTGCTGCAAAAGCTATCGGTTTAGTTATTCCTGAATTAAACGGTAAATTAATTGGTTCTGCACAACGCGTTCCAACTCCAACTGGTTCCACTACTATTTTAGTAGCAGTTGTAAAAGGCAAAGTAACTAAAGAAGAAATCAATGCAGCGATGAAAGCAGCATCTAACGAATCTTTCGGTTACACAGAAGAAGAATTAGTATCCAGTGATATCGTTGGTATCAGATACGGTTCTTTATTCGATGCTACTCAAACAATGGTAGCTCCTATGGAAAATGGCGATACTCAAGTGCAAGTTGTTTCTTGGTATGACAATGAAAACAGCTATACTAGCCAAATGGTTCGTACTATTAAATATTTTGCTGAACTTGCATAATTTTTAAAAATATGATCTTTAAGGTCCGGCCTTGTTGGGCCGGACCATTTTTAAATTTAGGGAGGCACATAAATGCTTAACAAAAAATCTATCGTTGATATTGATGTCAATGGCAAAAAAGTTTTTGTTCGTGTCGATTATAACGTACCAATGGATGCTGAACAAAATATCACAAATGATACAAGAATCAGAGCTACATTACCAACTGTAAATTACTTACTAGACCATAATGCTGCTGTTATTCTTGCTTGTCATGTTGGTCGTCCGAAAGGAAAACCCGTTCCTGAGTTCTCCGTTGCGCCAATTGTAAAACGCTTAAGCGAATTACTTGGCAAAGAAGTAAAAATGGCTCCGGATTGTGTTGGTGAAGAAGCAAGCAAAATGGCTGCTGATTTAAAACCAGGTGAAGTTTTATTATTACAAAACCTTCGTTACCATAGTGAAGAAGAAAAAAATGATCCTGAATTTGCAAAACAATTGGCTTCCTTAGCTGATATTGCGGTGAATGACGCATTTGGTGTGTCTCACCGTGCACATGCTTCTGTTGAAGGAATTACAAAATACATTCCTACAGTTGCAGGTTTCTTAATGGAAAAAGAAATTAAATTCGTAGGTCAAGCTGTAGCAAATCCGCAGCGTCCTTTTGTTGCTATTATTGGTGGGGCGAAAGTTTCTGATAAAATTGGTGTAATTTCTAACTTACTTGAAAAAGTAGATACATTAATTATCGGTGGTGGTATGGCACATACTTTTGATGCTGCTAAAGGATACAAAATTGGAGCATCTCTTTGCGAACCAGATAAAATCGATTTAGCAAAAGAATTGATCAAAAAAGCAGAAGAGAAAAATGTAAATCTTGTTTTACCAGTTGATATTATTGCAGCTGATAAATTTGCTCCAGATGCAAATACACAAATCGTTGATGTTAAAGAAATTCCAGAAGGTTGGTTAGGTCTTGATAGTGGGCCTAAAACTTCTGAAAAATATGTAGACGCTTTAAAAGGTGCAAAAACTGTTGTTTGGAACGGACCTATGGGAGTATTTGAAATGGATGCTTTTGCACAAGGGACAAAAGATGTTGCACAAGCTGTAGCTGATTCTGGTGCGACTAGTATCGTTGGCGGTGGAGATTCTATTTCCGCACTTAAGAAAACTGGTCTTTCCGATAAAATTACACATATCTCAACTGGTGGCGGTGCAACATTAGAATTCTTAGAAGGTAAAGTATTACCTGGAATTGCTGCACTTGCAGATAAATAAGCGATTAAATAATATCAGCAACAAATAAATTTAAATAAAATAAAAATTATTAGGGGGATTATTCACATGCGTACACCTATTATTGCGGGTAACTGGAAAATGCACAACACTATGGAACAAGGTACTAAATTAGTAAAAGATTTAGCTGCTTTAGTAAAAGATGCAAAAGCTACTGTTGTAGTTTGCGCTCCTTATACTGCTCTTCAAGCTGCGACTAAAGCTGCTTCTGGCACAAACGTTCACGTTGGCGCACAAAACGTACATTGGGAAGAAAAAGGTGCTTTCACTGGTGAAATCTCCGTACCTATGTTACAAGAAATTGGCGTTGAATACGTAGTTATCGGTCACTCCGAACGTCGTGAATATTTCGGTGAAACTGATGAAACTGTAAATAAGAGAGTAAAAGCTGCAATCGCTGGTGGGATTGTGCCAATTATGTGTTGTGGTGAAAGCTTAGAAACTCGTGAAGCTGGTACTACAAATGAATTCGTTGGGGCACAAGTAGAAGCTGGTCTTGCTGGTTTAACTGCTGAGCAAGTTTCTAACCTTGTAATCGCTTACGAACCAATTTGGGCGATTGGTACAGGTAAAACTGCAACTTCTGATCAAGCAAACGAAGTATGCGCATTTATTCGTGGCGTTGTTGCAAAAGATTTTGGTAAAGATGCTGCTGATAAAGTTAGAATTCAATATGGCGGTAGCGTAAAACCTGCTACAATTGCTGAACTTATGGGTAAAAGCGATATTGATGGTGCTTTAGTTGGCGGTGCTTCTCTTAAAGCAGAAGACTTCAGTCAAATCGTAAAATTTTAATTTAGGTGGAATGAAAGAAATGGAAAAATTAACTGCACCTGTGGCGTTAGTTATTCTTGATGGCTGGGGTATTGGTAAAGCAGATGATCCTAACAATGCAATAGCTGTAGCCAATACACCAGTAATGGACGGACTTCTTGCAAAATATCCGAATACTTCCCTAGCTTGTTCTGGCGAAGCTGTAGGACTTCCAGATGGCCAAATGGGAAATTCCGAAGTAGGTCATTTGAATATTGGTGCAGGCCGTGTAGTATATCAAGAGCTTACTAGAATTACAAAAGCTATTCGCGAAGGCGAATTCTTTGAAAATCCTGTACTTTTAGATGTAATTGCAAAAGCAAAAGTTGCTGGTGGGGCATTACATTTAATGGGGCTTTTATCTAATGGTGGTGTGCATAGTCACAACACCCATTTATATGCATTATTGGAACTTGCAAAAAAACAAGGGGTTAAAGATGTTTATGTACATGCTTTCCTTGATGGGCGTGATGTTCCTCCATCTAGCGCAGTTGAATTTATCGAAGCGCTAGAAGAAAAAATAGCTGAAATAGGTGTAGGCAAAATTGCAACTGTATCAGGACGTTACTATGCAATGGATCGCGATAAACGTTGGGATCGTGTTGAAAAAGCATATTTAGCGATTGCGTGTGCAGAAGGAAATAAAGCAACTACAGCAGTAGAATGTGTAAAGAATTCCTATGCAGATGATAAAACAGACGAATTTGTTGTGCCTACAGTAATTGGCGATTATACTGGCATGAATGCAAAAGATGGCGCAATCTTCTTTAACTTTAGACCAGACAGAGCTAGAGAGTTGACACATGCATTTACGGATGTAGAATTTGATGGTTTTGCTCGTCAAAAAGGTTATATGGAAATTGCCTTTGCAACAATGACACAGTATGAAAAAGGTCTTAATGTAGAAATTGCTTATAATCCACAAACTTTAACAAATACATTTGGTGAAGTGTTAAGAGATAATGGATTAAAGCAGTTGCGCATTGCAGAGACTGAAAAATATGCTCATGTAACTTTCTTTTTCAATGGTGGTGTAGAAGCTCCACTTGAAAATGAACAACGTATTTTAGTACCTTCACCAAAAGTTGCAACTTATGATTTACAACCAGAGATGAGTGCAATTGAAGTCACTGATAAAGTTGTTGCTGAAATTGAAGCAAAAAATCATGATGTGATTATCTTAAACTATGCAAATGGTGATATGGTAGGGCACACAGGTGTAATTCCTGCAGCAATTAAAGCCGTTGAAACTGTAGATACTTGTGTTGGTCGTTTGGTAGACGCTATGCTTAAAATTGGTGGTACGGTATGCATTACTGCCGATCACGGTAATGCAGATCAAATGGTTGATCCAATCACTGGTGGACCATTCACTGCACATACAACGAACAAAGTACCGTTTATCGTTGTTGGAAAAGACAAAATTGGCAGGACTGTAAACAATGGTCGCTTAGCTGATATTGCACCAACAATTCTTGATATTATTGGTATTAAAGTTCCTACTGAAATGACTGGGAAATCCTTGCTAAAATAAGATGAATTAGTAAAAAAGAGCGCTAGAATGAGGTTTATTTTTCTAGTGCTCTTTTTGTATAATATTCATTTCTTTTGTTGATTTTTCATACTCTTTGCTATATGCTTAATTTTAGAGAGAAGTTTGTATAGGATTATGGGGCATTATGGTGAAGAGGAGATGATTGATTGAATATTGCTTTTTTTCTAATACCCAAAGAAGAAGTTGTAACTTTAAATGTGAATTCAAATATGCGGCAAGCATTAGAAAGAATGGAATATCATCGCTATACTGCGGTTCCCATTATTGATGATAAGGGAAGATATGTAGGAACATTAGCTGAGGGAGATTTATTATGGAAGTTAAAAAATACGCCTGGATTGACGTTTGCAAAAACTTCGCATATTAAAATCACGGAAATCAATTGGCGAATGACGAATGCACCGGTGAAGATTGATGCTGAAATTGAAGATTTACTTACACTCGCGAGTGCGCAAAACTTTGTGCCTGTTTTAGATGATAACGGTATTTTTATCGGGATTATTAGACGGAGTGATATTATTAACTACTATGCAAAAGAGATTTTAAATAAAATTGAAGAATAAAAAAGATCTAAATCGCTAAAAGCGATTTAGATCTTCTATGCATATAAGTCAAGAAATATTCCAGGCATGAAGCTGTTTACAGAACTGTTTAGCAGCTTAGGAAATGAAATTAAATTTGTAGAATTTGCGATAGAAGAATCCGCCTTAAGTGCGGTCTTGTTCGCTAATCCATTGCTGCCACCTAACAATTCATTTACTTTTCCTAAATCATTGGTTAAGGCAGTCATTAGTTTGTTTTCGTCAATCGTAAGAGTTCCTTTATCGTTTACACTAATCCCTATGGAGGTAAATGCACGACTGTTATATTTCGGCGAAGCAAAGGATTCTGCCAGGTTGGATATTTTATTAGATAAGTTACTATTCGCATTTAAGACATCTACAGTTTTATTATAATCTGATGCAAAGTTTTTAACTTTGGCTATTATTGTATCAGCTGATGCTGTGGAATCTGATAAGGTATTATTCAATGCAGTAGAAGAATTTTTTAAATTTTTCATTGCGGGCAAATAATCATTATAAAAACTTGTTGAAGTTTTATTATATGTATCTAAATCACTAAGTAATTGTTTGTGTTCATTTAAACGATTTGATAAAATATCCTGTAAGTTTTTATAATTTAGAGTGTTGTTAGTTGAACTAAATAAAGAATTAGTACTTGAACCTTGATTTAAAACATGATTAAACAATGCGTTATTTTGTGATGTATGAAAAATTTTATAAGATATCTGACTCATAGAAGCAACAGAATTAACATTCATAATTAAAACTCCTTTCATAAGTATTTACAAACCCTTCTTTATACTATTTGTATAACACATTTTGTTATAAAGTGCAAGAAGAGTTTATTTAGAGAGTTTTCACTTAGATATTAAAGGTTGTTATAGTTTGTAATAGTACTACTTTTACATAATATGCAATATGAAAATGCATACTATGGTTGATATCAAAGTTTTTTTAGGAGGTAAGAAAATGAATAGAATAATTGAAGATGTATTTGCACGTGAAATTTTGGATTCGCGTGGAAACCCCACGGTTGAAGTTGAAGTTGTACTAGAAGATGGAACAATTGGCAGAGCATCTGTACCATCAGGAGCATCTACTGGAATGTATGAAGCTGTAGAACTTAGAGATGGAAATAAAGATCGCTATTCAGGAAAAGGTGTGCAAAAGGCAGTTGATAATGTAAATTTGATTATTGCACCAGAAATTGTAGGTTTTGACTCAACAGATCAAATTGGTATTGACAAATTACTTTGTAAACTAGATGGAACAGAAAATAAAAGCAAATTAGGTGCGAATGCTACTTTAGGTGTATCAATGGCAGTTGCACATGCAGCAGCGAAATCGTTGGATTTACCATTATATCAATATCTTGGTGGTTTTAATGCGAAACAGTTACCTGTGCCAATGATGAATATCTTAAATGGCGGTGAGCATGCTGATAATAACGTCGATATTCAAGAGTTTATGATTATGCCGGTTGGTGCAAAATCTTTCAGTGAAGCTCTGAGAATGGGGGCGGAAATCTACCATCAATTAAAAGCAGTGTTAAAGTCGCGAAACCTAAATACAGCAGTAGGTGATGAAGGCGGATTTGCTCCTAATTTAAGCTCTAATGAAGAAGCACTTAAAGTTATTGTTGAAGCAATAGATAAAGCTGGCTATAAACCGGGTGAAGAAGTAAAGCTTGCTTTAGATGTTGCAGCATCAGAAATGTATAAAGATGGTACTTACTATTTGCAAGGTGAAGGTGTACGTAAAACGACATCTGAAATGATTGAGTATTACGAAATGTTAGTTAATAAATATCCAATTATATCAATCGAAGATGGTATGGATCAAAATGATTGGGATGGGTGGCGTCAGCTGACAGAAAAATTAGGTAGCCGCGTTCAATTGGTTGGTGATGATTTATTTGTTACAAATCCAAAACGCTTAAAACAGGGAATTGATAGTAAGACTGCAAATTCTATTCTAATTAAAGTAAATCAGATCGGGACGTTAACTGAGACTTTTGAAGCGATGGAGATGGCAAAGCGTGCAGGGTATACATGTATTGTTTCCCATCGTTCTGGAGAAACGGAGGACTCGACGATTGCAGATATTGCTGTTGCCGTAAATGCGGGACAAATTAAAACAGGAGCACTTTCAAGAAGTGATCGCATTTCCAAATATAATCAATTATTACGAATTGAGGAAGAATTGGATTGTTTGGCCGAATACAAAGGTCGATGTGTATTTTATAATTTAAAATAAGTTAGAAAAACTACTGGAAATTATAATGGACTTAAATCGTTCATATAAAATTCAGTAGTTTTTTCTTTAAAAATATAGGAAATATGTCTCGTAAAATAGAGGAAAAATCAATTAAATGTTTAAATAAAGTTAATATATATTAACTTTATTTTTATTTGCATGAGGTGTATCATGAATAATTTGAGGTGATTTAATAGAAATAATTTGCTGATTTTTGCATATAGTATAACGAGTATGGAGGAGGCATAATCGTGGACAAAAAAGTAGTATTGTATCAAGCCTTTATTACATTCATTGGTAGTGGTATTGGTATCTTTGTTTATGGTGCGACAAATAGTATCATTTTAGCTCTAGGGGCTGCTTTAGTAGTTGCAGTGGGAGCAAGTTTGCTTATGGGACAGAGCTCTTGCGCACAACATAGTGGGAATTTAGAGCCTTCGATTGTTAAGCCAAAAGAAGTCAAGAAAGATACAAACGTAAAAGAGCTGGATCCTGAACAAGATATGTTAGGTATGGCAGAAGAGTTGGGATTTTCAGCGCAACAACTTGTTTGGGGTGTATCGCAATATCAAAATGTTTTACAACGTTTAGGTAAGTTATCTGATGAGATTAGTCGTAATAGTGAAATTAATGCAAGTAATATCGAAGAAGCTACTGCTGGTGTAGAAGAGATTGCTTCTGCAGCCACTACTGTTTCACAGGCATCCCAAGATAGCTTTTCGCAATGTCAGACTTCTTCCCAGATTGCGCGCAAACATCACGCACAAATTGAAGAGGTAAGTCAATCTATGTTGAATGTTGTACGAGTAGTACAAACTGCAGTGCGTGATATTGATGATTTAAATATTGCGTCGAGCAAAATTACAGATTTCGTAGAAAAAATTCGTGGGATAGCAAGTCAAACTAATCTATTAGCATTAAATGCTGCAATTGAGGCAGCTAGAGCAGGCGAAAACGGTAGAGGCTTTGCAGTCGTAGCAGAAGAAGTTAGAAAATTAGCTGGTGAAAGTGAATTAACGACGAAAGAAATTGAAGATATAGTTCGTGAAATTACTGAAAAAACGGCAGAAGTAACGCGTAATATGCAAGCGGGAAATACTGAATTGCAGAATGTAGAAGCTTTAGCGAAGAGTTCGGCAGACGCGATTAATGAAATTGTCAGTGATGTACAAGGTATTGAGAAAAATGTAAATCATTTGTGCAATCTAGCTGGTAACCAAAGAGATACAACAGAGCAAATGGCAAAAGTGATTGAGACAATTGGCCATGCAACTGTACATATTGCGGGAAGTACACATACTTCATTAGAAAGTGTGAACAGTCAAGAGAAAAATATCGAAGAGATTTTTGGACATGCAAAATCCATGTTGTCAACAGCGGAAAAAATGCAAAGAATTGCTAGCCGTTATAAGCAATCAGATGAAATCATTTTTGGTGTAAATCCTTTCGTTTCTCCACAAGCGATTAAAGAAAACTATGTACCTATTTTAGAACAAGCGGCAAAAAGTATTGGCTGCAAAGCTAGAGTAATTATCGTTTCGGACTATGATGCATTGGGAAAAGCCGTAGAGCAAAAAATGGTTGATGTCGGCTGGTTTTCACCATTTGCTTATGTTTCGACGAAAGAAAGAGCCAATATTATCCCAATTGTAACGCCGATTGTAAACAAGGCAACTTCTTACTTAGGATATATTGTTGCACGTAATGATAGTGATATTGATAGTGTTAATCATATGCAGGGAAAACGTTTCGGCTTTGTTGATAAAAAATCAGCATCCGGCTATGTATATCCAAAGGCTTTACTCGTAGAGCAGGGAAAAAATCCTGATACATACTTTGCTGAAACCCACTTCCTTGGCAGTCATAATCGGGTAATTGAAGAAGTCCTTAACGGTGGGATTGATGCTGGAGCAACTTATTCTGAGGCTATGGATGCAGCGAGAAAGGCTGGAGTTCCAGTAGATAGACTAAGAATTATTTCGCAAACAGAGCCAATTCCAAAGGATGTTATCGCTGCTTCCCCTGGATTTGATGAAGAAATCGTTGAAAAACTTCGCAAGGCTTTCGAATCGCTTTCAGAAACGCAGACACAATGCAGCAAGACAAAGATTAATGGATTCGTAAAAACTAACGATAGTGATTATGAAGTGGTAAGAAAAGCTTCATCGTTAGTGCAATAGTTGTAATATATATTGAAGAGACTCAAGACATTTTATATGCCTTGGGTCTTGTGTTTATATTGCAGAAAAATAAAAATTTTGGATGTTTTTAAGCAAAATTTGATTGAAAATTATTTTCATAATATTTTGCATTTTACCAGAAAATATTGTGTATTTATGTCAAAATTATAGTATAAAAGTATTGCTCTATTTACATTATGCGATTATAATAGTATTGGCGTGAAATTTAATAGCGTCGGATGAGAACTTGAGAATCCGAGTAAAGGCATGAAGAGTGCCTTTTTTGGGATTGCTTATTTTGCCGGTTGCAGTAAAATAAGCCAAGTCATAATTTATCAGAGCAGTCCCTGTTGGTGAGATATGCGCCAGTGTAAGGTGGATTGTTCTATTTTTTTACAAAGGAGAGTCGGATATGCAAAAAGCAACAGTTGTAGTAATTGGTGGTGGAGCTACTGGGGTTGGGATACTCCGTGACTTGTGTATGCGTGGAGTAGATACAATTTTGGTAGAACGTGATGATTTGGGCTACTGGACTAGTTCGAGATATCATGGATTACTTCATAGTGGCGGTCGTTATGCTGTAAAGGATAAAGAGGCAGCAAGAGAATGTATTGAAGAAAATATGATCTTACGCAAAATTGGTAAACACTGTGTAGAAGCTACAGAAAGCTTATTCATTCGTACTCCGGAAGATGATGAAGCTTTCGAAGAAGAATGGGTAAAAGCTTGTAAAGAATGTGGTATTTCTGCGATTCCTATTTCTGTAGATGAAGCTTGCCGGTTAGAACCAAATTTAAGCCGCAAAATTTTATCTGCATATCGTTGCCCTGGTGCTGCGATTGATGGTTTTAGAATGACATGGCAAAATGTTGCCTCCGCAAAAAAATATGGCGGACGTTGTATGACTTATACTGAAGTTATCGGTATTGATGTACAAAATGGTGTTGTTCAAGGGGTTACAATCAAAGATAGATGGACTGGAAAAGTCGATAAAATCGCTTGTGATTATGTAATCAGTGCTGCCGGCTCTTTTGCAGGTCGAGTTGCTGCGATGGCAGGTCTTAACGTAAACGTTAAACCAAGTAAAGGTACTTTGATTGCATTCAATCATCGTATTTGCGATCGTGTAATTCATAGACTTCATAAGCCTTCTGATGCTGATATCTTCGTTCCACATGGTTCTATTACAATTTTAGGTACTAGTTCCATTGATAGTGCGCCAGAAGATACACATACTGAAACAGATGAAGTATTAAAAATGATGGAAGTTGGTAAAGCAACTTTTGAAAATATTTATGATTACCGTATTTTACGTGTATTTGCGGGTACTCGTCCACTTTATAGTGCTGATCCTAATGCTGGTGGTCGTAACGCTTCCCGTGGATTCGTTGCCCTTGACCATGCGCATGATGGCGTAAAACACTTTATGAGTGTATGTGGTGGTAAATTCACAACTTATAGATTAATGGCTGAAAAAGTATGTGACATGGTTTGTGCTCAATTAGGTGTTACTACAAAATGTCGTACAGCTGAAGAAAATTTAGTAGATGATCCAACTCCTGCTTTGATGAGCAGAGCAAAAAAAGTATTCCCAACGTATGGTGCTGAACTTGCAGCTTCCAGACTTGGTAATGAAAAATTAGAACGTGTAATGGATCGTATGGAATCTAAACCGGAAACAAAACAATTGGTTTGCGAATGTGAAAACGTTACACTTGCAGAAATTCAAGAAATTGCTGCTGAACCAAGCAGTCATACAGTAAGTGACGTACGTCGCAGAACTCGTTTAGGTATGGGGACTTGCCAAGGGGCTTTCTGTGCTTACCGTGCAGTTGGTGCGTTAGATAATGAAGAATTCCCTTGGGCAAAAGATACAACTTTCTTGTTCAAAGAATTTATCGAATCCCGCTGGAAAGGTATCCGTCCTGTTCTTTGGGGCAATATGTTTAGAGATACTGAACTTACGCGCGGAATTTATGATGCGACTTTAAACATAAATGGAGCGATGATTAACGATGAGAAATAGTGATGTATTAGTAATTGGCGGCGGTTTAGCAGGTTTAGTAGCTGCATGTGTGGCAGCTGAAAAAGGGAAAAAAGTTCAACTTCTTACGTATGGTGCTGGTACATTAACTATCGGCGGTGGTATTATTGATGCAATTGGGTATACTGATGATGCAAAACCAGTTGCAAAACCAAGCGTTGCTTTAGCAAATGTAGCAGAATCACATCCTTATGCCAAAGTTGGTAAATCAGTAGTAAGTGCAGCTTTCAATGCTTTCAAAAAAATTACTGAAGCTGAAGGTTATGCTTATATTGGTGAATTAGATCACAATCAATGGATTCCGACGGCTGTTGGCACATTCAAACCAAGTTGCTTAACTTCTAAAACTATGGATGTTACTGTTTTAGAAAATGCGAAAGAAGTATTAGTTGTAGGTTTTGATACTTTAAAAGATTTTTATGCACATATTGTGGCAAAAAATTTACAAAAATTCTATGGCGATAAAAAATCCGTTAGTGAAACAGTTGTGAATTTAAATTTCGCTGGACGTGATGTAAACGCTATGGACGTTGCTCGCTGGTTAGATTCAGCTGAAGGCCGCAATGAATTTGCTGCTCAAATTAAAGATAAAGTTAAACCTGGTATGGCAGTTGTGGTACCTCCAGTGCTTGGAACTGCTCCAGATTATAAAGTTTTAGAAGCTTTAGAAAAAGGCCTATCTTGCAAATTTATTGAAGTTTCAGCTATGCCTCCATCTGTAACAGGCTATAGATTACGCGTTATGCTTTTAAACTATGCTAAAAAATTAGGCGTTAAAATTATTGAAAAAGCAAAAGTAACATCTTCACATATCGAGAACGGTAAATGCGAATATGTTGTTACAGAAGGTTTTGATAGAGAACGTAAATACTATGCAAAAGAATTTATTTTAGCTAGTGGTGGCGTTTTCGGCGGCGGTTTAAAAGCTGAAATTGGTAAAATGGTTGAGCCTGTTTTTGGTTTACCAATTCCTGCACCAACAGTACAAACTGATTGGTCTAACAAAAACTTATTCTCTGAAGAAAAACAACTATTTGCGCAATTGGGTGTTCTTGTAAACAGCTCACTTGCACCAGTTGACGGTGAAGGAAATGAACTTCTTTCCAATGTTAAAGTGGTTGGTCGCAGCCTAGCAGGTTACGATTATTGCTTTGAAAAATCAGGTAATGGTGTAGCGATAGCGACAGCTTATAAAGCGGCTATATCTTTATAAGGGAGTGCAGATGATAAGATGACTAAACATTTAATTGATCCAGATAAATGTACCGCTTGTACTGTGTGCGTTGCAAATTGTCCTGTAACTGCAGCTACAAGAGAATTCCGCGGACCTAAAATGACTGGTCCTGCTTTTGAAAGAATGAGAAAGTTAACAGATGGCGACGATGTTATGCTTGACTATTGTTCAAACTGTAAAAATTGCGATATGTCTTGCCCATCTGGTGTTCCTGTATCGACACTAAATATGCTTGCTCGTGCTGAATACTATAAAACTCATAAACGCAAAACTCAAGCTGACGATATGCTTGCACATAGCGAAAAAATGGGTAAATTAGTGACTTCTATTCCATTTGGTTCTAGCCTAGTTAATATGGGAATGTCAATTGGTAAAGGTCTTGGCATTATGGAAGCAATGGGAATTGCTGCTGATGCACCAACTCCTGCTTTTGCTAGTGAATCTTTTATAAGCAAATTCAAAAAAATTAAACAAACTAGCTACCCTAAAAAGGTTGTATTCTTCCCTGGTTGTTTCATTAACTATAACCAACCGGAAGTTGGTGTAGATCTAGTAAAAGTATACCAAGCTAACAAAATTGAAGTTATCGTTGATGACGCATTCGTTTGCTGTGGGTCTCCATTAGTTGTTGGTGGATATTTAGATGAAGCTCATGAAAATGCAAATAAAAATATTGCCTTAATCAAAAAATGGATTGATAAAGGGTATGATGTAATTACTGCATGCACAAGCTGTGGCTTAATGCTTAAACAGGAATATCAAGAGTTATTTCATTCTGAAGATGCAGAAAATAACGCAAAACACTTGTACGATTCTATTGAATATCTTGAAATTCTTCATGAAGAAGGCAAGTTAAATACAAACTTTGCACCAATTAACGAGAAATTTATTTACCATGCAGCTTGCCATTTACGTGCACATGGTTTTGGTTTGCCAAGCCTTGAAGTGCTTAGCTTGATTCCAGGTCTTGAAATTGAAAATGCCGATGCTGGTTGCTGTGGTATTTCTGGTAGTTATGGTTTTAAAAAGGATAAGCGTCCTGTTTCTCTTAAAGTTGGTGAAAAATTGTTTAATCGTATTAAACAATCTGGTGCAAAAACAGCTCTTTCTGAATGTGGTACTTGCCGTTTACAAATGACAAGTGGTAGTGGTTTAGAGTCGTTGCATCCATTGACTATTTTAAGCAGGGCGTATAGCAAATAATAATTGATTAGTATTGCGGTTGGTCATGGCTTTAAGTGCTTGCTTAAAGCCATGATGTAATATAATAAGAATAAATTTATAAAAATAGGTAGGGATAGTTTAAAATGCTAAAGAAAACGAAAATTGTTTGTACTATGGGTCCTAGCGTAGAAAAAGAAGGAGTTATTGAAGCGTTATTGCAAAACGGAATGAACGTTGCTCGTTTCAACTTTTCTCATGGTGATCATGCAGAGCATCTTGATCGCATTAATAAAGTAAGAGAAGCTGGTAAAGCTACTGGAAAAATGCCTTCTTTATTATTAGATACAAAAGGGCCAGAAATGCGTCTTGGTAAATTCGCTGATGGTAAAGTACAATTAGTTGCAGGCCAAAAATTTACTTTAACAACTGATGATTCAACTCCTGGTACAGCAGAACGTGTATCCGTTAGTCATAAAGAACTTTACAAAGAAGTAAAACCAGGTAACACAATTTTACTTTCTGATGGTCTAGTTAGCTTGACTGTAGAAGAAATTAACGGTACAGATATCGTTACAACAGTTATGAACTCTGGTATCATGGGAACTTTAAAAAGAGTTGCAGCTCCTGGCGTAGCTGTTAATTTACCACCGATTTCCGATCGTGACCGCCAAGATATCCTTTTTGGTATTAAAAATGATATGGATTTCATTGCAGCTTCCTTCATTCAACGTGCTTCTGATGTAAAAACAATTCGTGCATTAGTTGAAGAAAATGGTGCTAGAATGGAAATCATCTCTAAAATTGAAAACATGGAAGGTGTTCAAAATATTGATGAAATCATCGAAGCTTCCGATGGAATCATGGTAGCTCGTGGTGACCTTGGTGTAGAAATTCCAGCTGAAGATGTACCATTAATTCAAAAAATGATCATTGAAAAATGCAACAAACTTGGTAAACCAGTTATCGTTGCAACTCAAATGCTTGAATCCATGATTAACAATCCTCGTTGTACGAGAGCGGAAGCTAGTGACGTAGCAAATGCAATTATGGATGGTACAGATGCAATCATGTTAAGTGGTGAAACTGCTTCTGGTGACTACCCTGTAGAAGCTGTTCAAACAATGAATAAAATTGCGCATCGTATTGAAAACTCTTTACAATACAATGAGCTTCTTACAAATAAAGGTATTGAAAGACAAGCTAACACTACAGATGCAATCAGCCATGCAACTGTACAACTTGCTTATGAATTAGATGCTTCTGCAATTGTAACTCCAACTGAAAGTGGTTACACAGCTCGCATGGTATCCAAATACCGTCCAAAAGCTGGTGTTATTGCTGTAACTCCTAATGCAAAATCACAACGTTTATTAAACTTACGTTGGGGCGTATACCCAATCGTTGGATCTTGCTGGAGCAGCACTGACGAAATGATTGAAGGTGCAATGAAAACTTCCATTGAAGAAGGCTACTTGAAAAAAGGTGACATTGCTGTTGTAACTGCTGGTATTACTTTAAGTGCCGCTGGCAACACAAATATGATTAAAGTTCATACAGTTTAATTTTCTAATCTTTAGCGATTTATTAAAACTTTGGATTTTGTAAAATAAACATAGAAAAGCTGCATTCGCTTTAAACGAATGCAGCTTTTTATATTGAAGTGAACTTGTAAGTGAGAAAGATTTTATTCGTGCTTTGGACCGGCATTTAAAATCTCGTCGGTCATTTCACCTTTGAATTTTACGACATTTTTGTTAAACAATTCAGCAAGTTTTTTTGCTTGTCTTTCATAAGCGTCCTTATCTTCCCAAGTATTGCGAGGATTTAAGATAACAGAAGGGACATCTGGACAATACTTAGGAATTGCAATATTAAAGATAGGGTCAAGTTCCCATTCTACACTATCTAATTTGCCATCTAAAGCAGCAGTTACCATTGCTCTAGTGTAAGGTAGGTTCATGCGTTTTCCAATGCCATAAGGACCACCGGACCAGCCCGTATTAATTAAATAAACATCAGTGTTGTGTTCTTCTATTTTTTCTCCTAGTAATCTTGCATATTTAAGCGGAGAAAGTGGAAGGAAAGGCTCGCCGAAACAAGTGGAGAAGGTAGCTTGTGGTTCAGTGATGCCGCGTTCCGTACCAGCAACTTTACTGGTGTATCCGGATAAGAAATGATACATTGCTTGCTCTTTGGTTAATTTAGCGATTGGAGGAAGTACACCAAATGCGTCAGCTGTTAAGAAAATCACAGTCGAAGGATGTTCAGCAACGCTAGGGATAATTGCTCCTGGAATAAAATCAAGTGGATAAGCCGTTCTTGTATTTTCCGTAAGTGAACCATCATCAAAGTCAGGAATACGCGTTTGCGGATCAATAATGACGTTTTCTAGTACGCTTGTAAATTTTATTGCATTCCAAATTTGAGGTTCAGTTGCTTCTGTAAGTCTAATACATTTTGCATAGCATCCGCCTTCAATATTAAAAATCCCATTTTCGCTCCAGCCATGTTCGTCATCACCAATCAGATAGCGATTTGGATCTGCTGATAAAGTTGTTTTACCTGTACCGCTTAGCCCAAAGAATAAAGCAGATTTACCATCTTTACCAACGTTTGCTGAGCAATGCATTGTCAAGATTCCTTTTTGCGGTAATATGTAATTCATTACGGAGAAAATGGATTTTTTCATTTCTCCCGCATAGCGGTTACCGCCAATTAGAACTGTGTGGGTGTCAAAGTTTATAATAATAAAGCATTCCGAGTTTGTTCCATTTACTTCAGGTACCGCCTGTACACCTGGCAAACAAATTACAGTGAAATCTTCAACCTCTTTCAATTCCTCTGATTTTGCTTTAATAAATAATTGTTGTAAAAAAAGATTCTGCCATGCAAACTCAGTAATGAAGCGAACTTGAAGACGATTTTCAGGATCAGCACCTGCGAAACCATCGCCAACATATACCTGATGATCTCTTACATAGTCTGTCATAATTTTGTACAAACTATCGTAAGTTGCTTCACTGCATGGTGCATTATTTGTCCAACTAATTTTGTCGTGAACAGCTGCCGTATCAACGATAAATTTATCTTTAGGTGAACGGCCTGTGTGCTTTCCTGTAGTAACGCAAAGCGCACCTTTGTGAGAAATAACCCCCTCTTTGTGAACTACTGCTTCCTCCATTAATTCAACATAAGTAAGGTTGCGTTTAATTTTACGAGCTCCTTTTAAGAAATCCTTGCTTCCGCCGCATGATAAGTTAGTCATATAAATCATCCTTTCCCTTAAACCGTAATGGTAAGTATATACTAAAAGTAAATAAACTTGGGTAATCTGATTTTATACTATATCTAAATTTCAACAAAATTTATGATTCATTTATCATTGCCTCTTTATATATTTGTTAAATTTCAACAAATATTTTAAAATACCTTCCTAATTTTCTAAAA
>UMGS01017669.1_pt1 | contig 19267 bp, 23 predicted proteins | sample 1965341 | NCBI WGS metagenome assembly UMGS01 (sample SAMEA4836079, study PRJEB28245) | human gut metagenome | biome: gut microbiome; material: fecal sample | place: Denmark | collected 2008 | reverse complement strand
ATGTGCTTACATACCGGTATCTGAGAGGAATGAAGTGGGAAGAAATAGCAATAAAAATGGAGTACACGTACAGGAATATTATAAAGATACATGGCAGGGCACTAAGTAATTTTACAATATAAAGAGTTCCTAGTAATTCACATTCGGTGTATGATATAGTGTATATGTGGTAAATCTGAAAGAGACATAACACTCCTTTGAACAATGTAGAACGGCAGCAGGGTGTCATAGCTTTGCTGCTGTATCAGGTTCAGACGGTAACGCCTGCAAGATGACTCTTATAGAGAGACTTGCGAAGACCGTCTTCTCCCTAACCTTATATTTTTAAGCACAATGGCAGCAGTACGGCAAGTCCTTGCTGCCAAACGGCGATTAGCGCAGTTGGTAGAGCACCTGTCTTATACACAGCAAGTCACTGGTTCGATTCCAGTATCGCCGAGTTGTAGAGAAAAAATATAAACCAGCTGACTGCGGCAATCACATCAGCAAGAAAGCATCTGGAAACGGATGCTTTTATTATGTAGGAGGAAATATGACAGATAAAGAAGTAAAGCACTTTTACAATACAGCAGAATGGAAGAGTAAGAGGGAGCAAATATTAAACAGAGACTTCCATGAATGCCAAGACTGTAGAAGAAGACTTGCAGAAGCAATGAAAAAAGGAATTGTCTTACATGGAGAAGATAGAATAATAAGACCAGCGCATGAAGTGCACCACATAAAAGAGTTAAAAGAACATCCGGAACTGGCACTGGTGGACGAGAACCTAATTAGCTTATGTACACAGTGCCATAACATCAGACATGGAAGAAATCCACATAGGTTTGTGAAAAGAAAGAAAAGATTGACAGAAGAAAAGTGGTAACACCCCCCGGCCTAATTCTCAGTGAAAAATAAAAAAATGGAGAACGGGGATGTGGCCACGACTCTGGAGAAATTTCCGCGCGCACGTGAAAGGGGCTAGCATATTTAAGAACAAGGGGGGTGGCACAGTGACACAGAAACAAGTAAAAGCATCCTTACTGGAGCAGTTAAGATTACAAAATAAAACATCAGAGTTTTACGAAGATTTAGTAAATGACTATATGACGTATTGGAACTTAAAAAAGAAATTGACCACGGATATAAATAAAAAAGGACTACGCTATAAGACAATTAACGGAAATGGAATTGAAGTGGAAAAAGCCAACGAGTCCGTAGTAAATCTGCCTAAAATCACTACCGCCATGCTTAAGATTTTAAATGATTTGAATTTAAAAGAACCTTTAAGCGAGTCCTCTGTGGAGGATGATTATCTGTAATGATTATTTGCAAAGAAATTGCAGAATATCTTAGATATGCAGAAGAGCATCCAGCGTGGATAAACGAGGAAAGAAAGCTTTTAATTGAGAACATTGTTTTGCCTACAATGAGGCGAAATGATGTTTTTTTTGATGAAAAAACCTATAAAAACTGCTTAAAATACTGCGAAAAACATTATTATAAACTGTTTCCGTATCAGAAATTTATATATGCTTTTGCATTTATGTACAAAGAAGATATTCCTATTTTCCCCAAATTTTTTATTATGATGGGGAGAGGAAACGGAAAAGATGGCTTCATAGTTCCGCTGGTGAACTTTTTACAGACACCGCTATATGGAGTGAAAAATTATCACGTAGAAATTGTGGCAAATTCCGAACAACAGGTGAAAGATACTTTTAAAGTGGCTTATGACGCTATGGATATTCCGTCCATGAAAGGGAAATTCAAAGTCACAAAAGAGTTAATTACAAATCTTGCTACCGGATCTGAATTAAAATACAATACATCAAACGCCAGTACAAAAGATGGAAAGAGACCGGGATGCTTAGTATTAAATGAAATCCACGCTTATGAAAATTATGAACAGATAAATGTATTTGAGTCTGCCCTGGGAAAAGTAAAACATCCAAGAGAATTTATCATTACCACGAATGGATATGTAAGAGAAGGTCCGCTAGATGAGCTTTTAGTCCTTTTGCGAAAGATATTGGAAACAGGAGAAAATCCGTTAGGGTACTTCCCATTTATCTGTAAAATTGATACAGAAGAAGAAGTAGACAACCCGGACGCATGGCATAAAGCAAACCCATCTATGGAATATATGCCGATTTTGGCAAACCAAATCCACGCAGACTATCTGGAAATGAAAGAATTGCCGAGCAAGAGACCAGAGTTCATGACGAAACGAATGAACTTGCCGGCAAGAAATGAGGAGCAGACAGTAGCGAGCTGGGACAATATTCTGCGGTGCTGCTATTCCGATATTAAAAGAAAGATACCGAGAGAAGTGCCGGATACAAAAGGGAAGCTTGCAATTATTGGAATTGACTATGCGGATGTTAGGGACTTTGCTTCTGCCGGAATATTAACGGAAAAAGATGGAGAATACATCTGGATGCAGCATACATGGATATGCGCAGAGTCTCCGTTTTTAAATTCTATCAAATTTCCGATTGAGAAAAATTACGGACAACCGGAATTTATGGATTATGAAGTAGTGCAAGGACCTGTAATCCCACCTGAAGAAATTGTGAAATGGTGTGTAGAGAAAATGCAAGAATATGTTGTTGTTAAAATTACCATGGATACATATCGCTATACTATGTTTCGTTTTCTTTTTGAGTCTTACGGCCTCCAAGAAGAAACACGGCAAAATCAATACGGAACAGTGCGTTTAATAAGAAAATTGGGTTCCGTATGCGGAATTATTGCGCCGGAAATCGAAAAGTTGTTTTCGGAAAATAAAATTATTTATGGACCATCTGCAATTATGAGGTGGTACACCAATAACACACAGGTTATTACAGATAAATATGGAAATAAACAATATGGGAAAATAGAGCCGAAGCTAAGAAAAAATGATGGTTTCATGGCTTTTGTAGCTGCCATGTATTCAAAAGATTTAATAAAGGAGGTGATAGTATATGTTTGATTTTACGTGGATAAAAAAAGGAAAAATAGAGAATGTTATGGAGAGTATATCGGCTGACATTACGGAGCTGCAGATATCAAAGCTGGCAATCGAAAAAGCGGTAAACATGATTGCAAAAGCTGTGGCGAAAAGTGAATTTGTTGTACAGAGAAAAAACGGAAGAGTAAAAGATGATATCTACTATATGCTGAACGTAAAAGCGAATGAGAACGAAACAGCAACAGATTTCTGGATAGAAGTAGTTAAAAAACTGCTTACAGAAACAGAATGTGTAATATGCAGAATAGGAAAAAGCCTTTATATTGCCGACACATGGAATGTAGATACATCTGTGATGCTTAGACAGAAATATACTAACATTACAATCACATCGAACGGAAATAGTATGCCGATAGATAAGGCGTTATACGCAAATGAAGTCATGCATCTCAGAGCCAGAAATGAAAAGATTAAAACGTATCTGCAAAAAGCGCTAGGACAATATGACAAGATTTTAAACGCTTTAAGTGAAGCGAAGAGAATTGCCAGTACCCCGAAATTTGAATTAAGAACACAGGGCGTACAGCAAATAATGAGAACAAAGAACCCTGACGGAACAGAAAAAATAGTAACAGAGGATGAGTACAAGAATAAGATTAAAAAGCTTTTAACATCTGACAAAGTAGAAATTATTTCAAATCAAGATACGCTTTCAGTTGGAGAATTAAAAATAACAAACAATGTAAGTACAGAAGACCTCACGAAAATTGCGCACGAAATCTTTGTGGAGTGCGCTCTTGCGTTTGATATACCGAAAGCTGTATTTCTGGGAGAGATTACAGAAAAAGCCGACAGCACAAATGAATTTATCACATACGCAGTAAGCTGGGTAGTAGAAGTAATAAATGACTCTTTAAATGCAAAGTTAGTAGGACAAGCTGATTACCTGAAGGGTGAGAAGATTTGGATTGATATGTCCGGATATAAGCATGTAGATATTATTGAAAGCGCTGCCAATCTGGATAAGCTTAGAGCAATCGGTTTCAGCTTAGACGAAATCTTTAGAATGGTAGGCTGGGAGGAACTGGGAACAGAGTTTTCTACGCAGAGAGTTGTGACGAAGAACTACACAAATGACTTAACCACAGAAAAAAACAGCACATGAGGAGGTGATCCGCATATCTCCCAACTATGGGTTAAATAGTAAAACTAAGAAAGGAGAAAAAAGAGTGAAGTATTACGCTTTAGAAAAGAAAGACAGAAAAGCAGAACTGTACATTTTCGGAACAATCACTAATTATCCGTGGAGAGAAAAAGACAAAGATGCTTACGGCATTGTAAAAGAGCTGTCTGAATTGGATGCAGATGAAATTGAAGTGCATATCAATTCCAATGGTGGTGCGGTTTCGGAAGGCTTGGCAATCTATAATGTATTGAAGAACAGTAAAGCGAAAGTAATTACTTACTGCGATGGATTTGCCTGTTCCGCAGCATCCGTCATTTTCATGGCCGGAGATGAAAGAGTCATGAATGGTGCATCGCTTTTGATGATACATAACGCATGGACTTACGGACAGGGAAATGCAGCGGAGCTTCGCAAACAGGCAGACGATTTAGACACTATTACACAGGCATCTGTGAAAGCCTACATGAACCGTGTAAGTATTACAGAAGACGAAGTGAAAAAGATGCTGGATGAAGAAACATGGATTGATGCAGATAAAGCTGTAGAATATGGATTTGCCACAAGCATTTACGAAGAAAAAGAAGATGGGGCAAATCAGTCCGCACAGATGAACATTCGAAATAGAATTCTGAATGTTCCGGTAGCTGCGCAGCAGGAAACATTCGATGCAGAAGAAATTGCAAAAAAAGTTGTAGAATTATTAAAAAAAGAAGAACCAAAAGCAAGCACCGGTTGGGGTGCTTTTTTTGATGGAGGTAAAAAATGATTATTGATGGAAATAAAGAATTGCAGCAGAAAGTAAAAGAATTATTGGATGGTGCAGAAGACAAGAGCGCCGCTATCTATGAAGCAGCGGAAATGATTATCAATGCAAAACATGACACATTGATTAAAGAATTGGTAGAACAGAATGCCAAAGCGGCAGCAGATGAAAATTACAGAAAATCCCTTGGTTTGCATACCTTGAGCAAAGAAGAAAATGAATTTTACGGAAAAGTAAAAGAGGGCGTATACCAGGCGATTACAGCAAAACAGATTGATATCCTGCCAACTTCCATTATTGAAAGAACGCTGGAAGATGTAAAAACAGCAAGTGACATTTTAACTCTTGTAAACTTTGCGCCGGCAGATGTAAAACATTGGATTACGGGGGAACATACTGGAAAAGCTGTGTGGGGAACAGATTTAACCGCTGCAATTACAGGGGAGTTATCTGCTACCATTAAAGGGATTGACTTAGAGCAGCATAAATTAACTGTATTTATGGTAATTCCAAAGGCAATCCGCGACTTAGCACTTCCGTTTGTGGATAAATATTTCAGAGCTATTCTTGCCGAGGCAATGCAGGATGGATTAGTAGATGGATATTTAAACGGAGATGGAAAGACAGGACCGGTAGGAATTACAAAGAAATTGGAGACTTTTACATCTACCGGAACTGCACAGGTGAAAACAAAGCTGACAACAATTAAAAAATTCTCTCCAAAAGGCTTGATGGAAGTAAGAAAAACTCTGTCAAATAATGGAAAGAGAAAAGTGACAGAATTACATCTTATCTGCAACCCTCTGGATGAGGCAGAATTTGTAGACCCTTGTATGTATGGCGAAGCGCTTACAGGAGGATACAGAAATACATCCTTTATGCCGATTGTAAAGCACGTAGATGCAAACTGTCCGAAAGGAACCGGTATCTTTACATTAAAAGGTGTTTACACCATGGGAATTTCCGGTGTGAGATTTGATGAATATGACCAGACAAAAGCTATGGAAGACGCAAATCTCGTGATTGGAAAATGTTATGCAAATGGAAGAGCGGACGATGATAACTGTGCGGTAGTATTTGACATTACAAAGTTAGAGGAATATGTCCTTCCTGTTAATCAGGTTACTGCTCCTGGTGCGGGAGGCTGATAAAATATGGCGGAATTAGAAAAGATTGTTTACGAAGTGAGGCGTGAATTTCAAATTCCGCCTTTTTTTCCTGATGAAGGGCTTATGAATTATGCAAAAGAAGGACAAGCACGACTGACATACCTTAATCCAAAAGCAAATCTGGAAAAAGATTGTACATACAGAAGCTTACTGAAAAATTATATCTATTACGCATACCATCATAGACTCCACGAATGGGAAGAAAATTACAGAAATCTAATTGTAAGCTGGCAATTAGGAAGTGAGGTGTAGCATGACTAAATTACCGGAATATACAGACGGATGCTTTGAGTTATGCAGAATAAAAAATGACATGGCCGGAGATTATCCGGTTGAAACACTCGAAAAAACAGGATTACACATCTGTTACAGAGAAATTTCCGTATTTGACAAGTTGCGATATGAATTTGATCAGGGAGGAAAAGAAATTACTGCGAAAATCAGGATACCGCAGTATAAGAAAATTGATAGTAGATGTGTATGCTTAATAGATGGAGAGCAACACCTTGTTTACAATGCGGCACATATTACCAGTAAGGATGGTTTTCCGGAAACGGAGCTTACTCTTATAAGGCCAGAAAGGGAAATTGAAATATTATGACTAAAAAAGAATTAAGCGAAATCTTGCATAGCACAGGCATTCCGGTCAATGAAGGGATTTCCAGTGACGTAAACACAAACAAATACCCCCGAATTGTATACTGGCCGTATTATGAGCAAGACGAAACAGCATCTGGAGAAGGGTATCAGAACATTGTCACATATCAAGTTTCCTTCTATGCAAGAACGCCACAGCACGAAAAATACAAAGAACTTAGAAAAAAACTTCGGGAATTGGGATTACACCCAGCGTTCCAGCACGAATATGTGGAGAAAGATGAAGTTTTTGCAAAAACATGGCACACATATTTCGCATTGGACGTAGTGGAGGAAATTGATGAATGATTTCTATGAGGATGAAGGTTTTGATGCGCTACAAAAAATCCTAAGTGAATATGATTTAAAAGACGAAATTGTTTTAAATGGGCTGGAAAAAGGTGCGGAAAAACTGGCAGAGGATGTAAGGAAATTGCCAAAACCACGGTCACAAATTGCGAAGTCCGGATACACACACCTATTAGATACAGTAACCCACAAACGAACTAATAAGGATGTAGAAATTGGCTGGGGGAAATATTACGGACCAATGGTAGAGACTGGAACTACTAAGATGAAAGGAGTTCCACATATCAAAACTACCTTTGAGAAAAACAAGAATAAATATTATGAAATTATGAAAAACGCTATATTTAGGAGGTAAATATGAGTATTACATCTAAAAAACCACCGATTAAAGAAACAGTAGGCGCACAGTATATTTGCTTTGCAACAGCAAAAGAGGAATGGGATGGAACTTTTGAATCGGAAGTAGAAAAAACAGAAACTGTAAAAAGCGTAAAAGTGACAGAAAATGGAGAGTCTACTTCTGTTTATGCGAGCGGAAAAGTCTATGATACTGATGAAACAGTAAGCGGAGTAGATATTGAGGTAGAAAATATTGCTTTTGTGACAGAAACTCTTGCGAAAATGAGAGGAGATGTCGTGGACGAGGGCGGTCTGGTACTGTCTGGTGGAAAAGGTATCCGCCCTTATTTTGCTTACGGAAAAGTGGTAATTATGCGAGGTGGAAAGGTTCGCTATGAATGGTATCCAAAATGCAAACTTGCGGAAAATTCAGACAATGCAAATACAAGCGAAGAAAAATTCTCCGAGCAGACAGATACAGTAACAATTAAAGCTTACCCATTTAACGATGCAGGAAATGTAAAAGCAATGGTAGACTCCACCATGACATCTTTCCCGGCAGGACTTACAGAGGATAAGTTCTTTGCGAAGCCGATTTTAACAAAGGAAGAATTAAAAACAGCAGCAGGAGCAGGAGGTTGAAATGACAGAACATTTTATAGATTTAACAGACGGAACAAGGCTTGACATTAAAGTTAATTTCGGTACCTTGTATTATTTGCAGAAAACAAGAGGCTTTAATAGACTGGCAAAGAAAATTGAAAAAGCTCCAAAAAAAATGACAGATAGCGAAAATATGGATGCTTGTGCAGATATTATTTACGCAATACTGCGCTCTAATGGCAGAAGCGTTACGTTTGATGAAGCGTTAGCACTTATGCCTCCTAATCCGGAAGAGTTAAAGACACTTTTAAAAGGGTTTCAGGAAAATTATGAAAAATACGCTAAAAAAAAAGCGGCGAAGACTGGGAAGCCGATGCCAAAATAATGGATTGCGATTGGAGCGAATATCTTGTAGCAGCAATGGAAATGGGGATGTCCGAAGAAGAATTTTGGAAGGCAGACCCTTTTTTGTTTAATGCCTGCTATGAAAAATATCAGGAACGCAGAATAAGTGAGGTGATGATGCACGGCAGATAGCTTACAAAGAGTTGGATTAGTGTTTAAAGCAGACGGAACTGCAGATTTTCGAAAAAGCTTAAAAGATGTGAATGCATCCATACAGGAAAACAGGACAGAGTTTAAGCTTGCAAAGTCCACATGGGACGAAAGCACGAAAGCGGTAGAAAAATTAAAAGCAAGTCAGGAATATCTGGGAAAACAAACAGAAGACTACAACAGGAAAGTCCGACTTCTGCGAGAAGAGTTAAATGACTTAGAAAATGCAGAAGAACGTGACGAAGCTGCTATACAGAAAAAGCGTGCTCAGTTAAATACTGCGGAAACATCCTTGAACAACTATAGAAGAGGACTGGAAGAAGTCAATGAAAAACTTAAAACCGGAGCTGCACAGATAGAAGAATTTGCCGGGAAAGTTGAAAAATTAGGCTCTAAAATGACAGATGCCGGAAAGAAAATGACGGTAGGAGTAACGACTCCGATTATCGGCATAGGGGCAGCAGGAGTTAAAGCGGCAATGGAGCTTGATGAAGGCTATGATACAATTATCGCAAAAACAGGAGCGACAGGAGAAACCTTACAAGGACTTAATGATGTTGCAGATAGCGTATTCGGAAGTATGCCGGTTGAAATGCAGGATGTAGGAACGGCAGTAGGAGAAATCAACACAAGATTTGGAAGCACGGGCAATGAACTGGAAGACTTAACAAAGAAATTCTTGCAATTTGCAGAAATCAATGGTGCGGATGTAAACAACTCTATAAGGTTGGTTTCAAGAGCCATGGGAGATGCAGGGATACCAACAGAACAAACGGGAGAAATATTAGATAAGCTTACTATTGCAGGGCAAGCATCTGGAGTGGCAATAGAAACACTTACGGAAAACTTAGCGAAATACGGAGCACCGATGCGAGCGCTGGGACTGACTACAGATGAAAGCATTGCAATTTTTGCAGGATGGGAAAAAGCTGGTGTAAATACAGAAATTGCATTTTCAGGAATGAAAAAAGCGATCGGAACCTGGGGTAAAGAAGGCAAGAATGCAACAGAAGAATTTAAAAAAACTTTAAAAGAAATCGAAAGTACACCTGACATAGCAACAGCAACATCGAAAGCAATCGAAGTTTTCGGGCAAAAAGCAGGGCCGGACTTAGCAGATGCAATAAAAGGCGGCAGATTTGAATATCAAGATTTTCTGCAATTGGTACAAGATAGCACAGGAATTGTTTCGCAGACTTTTGAAGAACAGCAAGACCCATGGGACCAGTGGAAAACAACTATGAACGACCTGAAACTTGCAGGAGCAGACTTAGGAGGAGTACTGATAGAAACATTAGCTCCTATTCTACAGGAAGCTGCAAGTGGAGTAAAAGAGTTTTCTGAATGGTTTAGAAGCTTAGACGAGGACCAGAAAAAAACAATCGTAACAATAGGGTTAGTAATAGCTGCTATTGGACCGCTTCTAGTGGTATTTGGAAGTGTTTTCGGGGGAATAAGCAAGATTATAGGTGGTTCACAGTCCCTAATAGGATTGATTGTAAAAGGCGGTCCGAGCGTAGTGAACATTTTTAAATTGGTGGGAGTTGGAGCAAAAGCTTTATGGGCAATTATGGCAGCAAATCCTATCGGAGCAATTATTACTGTTATTGGGCTGCTGATAGGTGCTTTTGTTACTGCATACAACAAGTGCGAGTGGTTTCGAAATGGAGTAGATAAGTTCTTCAAAGATGCAGCAGATTTCTTTAAAGGTCTCGGAAAAGATTTTAAAGAAACGGGAGAGGATATCTTGGAGTTTTTTAAAGGTTTAGGTAAGGGAATAGGAGATTTCTTTTCTTTTAAATGGCTAGATATCAAGCTTCCACATTTAAAAATTTCAGGAGATTTCAGCTTAGCACCTCCGAGAGTTCCGAAATTATCTGTAAAATGGTACGCAAAGGGCGGTATCTTAAACAGACCTACGTTGTTCGGTCAAAATGGTGGCGAGCTTATGGGCGGTGGAGAAGCTGGACCAGAGGCGGTACTACCTATTAGGCTGTTAAAAGAATACATCAGAGAAGAAAACAATTTGAATAATAAAAATCTCGTATCCGCATTTATAGAAGCTTTAAAAACATTAGATATATCTCCGGATGTAAATGTCTACATAGGAGATGGAAAATTAACAAAAGTGTTGGCAAATGAAGTTACGAAAATAATCGGAAATGGGCAGAAAGAAAGAATGAGGGCAATGGGATTAGCATGAGTGATTTTGAATACAACAATAGAAAAGCATCGGAATTCCGAGTGTATATGAAGACATTCCCAAATATCCCAGTACCTCAGAAACGATATAATGAGGTAGAAGTATCTGGAAAAGATGGGAAATACCTGGAAGAAAATGGATATGAAGATATAGTTATTACATTAGAATTAAACTTTATTATTAAAGATGCAAAGTGGCATGACAGGGTAAGACAGATAAAAAATTGGCTGCTAGAGAGCATGAACAGAGAACTGATATTTGAAGATGATGCAGCGTTTTTTTATAAAGTAAAAAAAGTAGAACTAGGGGAAATTGAGCATACTACAAGGAGAATAGGAAACCTAACTGCAAACCTTACGTGCGAGCCATACACTTATCTAAGAAATGGAAAAGTGAAAATGAAGAGTGAAGAAGCGGAGCAAAATCCATATTTATTATGCAAACCTGTGTATTATGTACAGGGAGAAGGGTTGTGCGTAATAAATGTAAACGGGAAGGATATGGAAGTAAACGTAAGCGGAAATCTTATTATAGATACAGAGCGTATGCTTGCATACAGAGAAGATGGCACTCTGGGTAACACGAAAATAACAGGAGAATATGAGGAATTATATTTGAAGCCGGGAAGGAACAGGATTTCTGTTTCTCCCGGTTTTGTTATGCGAGTAAAACCAAATTGGAGGTGCTTGTGATGATACAGATTTATAAGCCAGAGAACACGAATTTTAAAGCAAATGGAGATATGCCTTTACTTCCAGAAAAAGCACTTGTGCACGCTACATTAAACGGAGCATGGATTTTAGAGCTACAACACCCAATAGACGGAGAAGGCAGATGGAAATATATTACAGAAGAAGCTGTAGTAAAAGTGCCGTCTTTTAATGGGGAGCAGTTATTCCGTATAAAACGGAAGGAGAAAACAGAAACAGGGGTGACTGCTTATACAGAGCCTATTTTTATGGATGCGAAAGAAGACTGTTTCTTGCAGGATATCCGCCCAACAGACAAAACAGGGCAGGAAGCCCTTGACCTTATGCTTGCCCCAAATGGGAAATACAGCGCAAAGTCGGACATTACAGCGAGAAGCACTGCCTATTACGAATATAAAAATTTTATCGAAGCTTTAAACGGCAACGATGATAATTCTTTTATAAACCGCTGGGGCGGAGAAATCCTTTTTAATAATTACGAAGTAATTGTGAATAAAAGACAGGGAAATGATTACGGAGTACAGGTACTTTACGGGAAAAATATAAAAAAAGACGGAGTACAGGAAGAAGTTGACACAAGGGAAGTTGTAACAAGGATTTTCCCAAAAGCCTACAACGGGTATAAAAGCTCCGTTCCTGTGGACTCTGAGCTAATTGATAAGTATCCTACGGTAAAGATTGCCACCATAACATTTGACGATGTAAAAATGCGACAGGACGCATCGGAAGATGATGAAGAAAACGGAGTAATCATCTGTGATACACAGGAGGAACTAGATAAAGCCTTAGAAGAAAAATGCCGACAGCAATACGCCCTTGGCATTGACAAACCAAAGATTTCCATTTCCGTAGAATTGGTACTTCTTCAGAATGTGAAAGAGTATGAAGAATATAAGGGGTTGGAAACGGTAGGATTGGGAGATGTTGTGCATTGCAAGCACAGCAAGTTAGGGATTGTCACTGACGCAAGGGTAATTGAATTGGAATACGACTGTTTGGCAGGAAAAATCACACAGATAGTATTAGGAGATTACCAATACAATTACTTTAATAATGTAACAAGCATGGTAAACCGCATAGATGGCGCAATCAGACCGGACGGAACCGTAGTAGGGGAGCAAATACAAGGTCTGATAGACGGAGTAAAAGCGCAGATGCGGGCGCAGAGCAGCGCTGCAAGAAAAAGCAATGTAAGAGCTGTGCTGTTTGAGGATTTAGATGAAAAATCACCTACATACGGAGCTCTGTGTTTGGGGACAATGGGATTTCAGATTGCCGGTAAACGCACTGCTGATGGCAGGGATTGGGACTGGAAAACTTTTGGAACAGGACAAGGCTTTTTTGCAGATTTAATTGTGGCAGGAACAATGGTTGCGGACCGCATCCGTGGCGGTGTGTTGATGTCTAAAAACTATGAGGAGGGAGTGAACGGCTTTAAGTTTGATTTGAACGAAGGGTTGATAAATGCGGCACAGCTCTTGATTGAAACAAATAAAGAAGGAAGAATGGCAAGAGGATTTCGATTTAATGACGGAAATCTTGAGATATTAGGAGTAAATGGAGAAATTAACGCAAGTATTCATATTTGCGGAAGTTTGCCAGATAATCCGGATGACATTCCCAGCGGATGGCAAGATACCACAATTTTTGCAGGAGGAGAACCAAATGAGTTTCCGTACGGAGGATTTTGGGTAGAACGTGATGGAGATATGTGCGGCGTTTCTGTAAATAAGTTTGCTATTACTGCAAATAAAATGTATATGGGATATGGAAAGCTTGCAAAAACTGGAAGAATAGAATTTTCTGATGGAACATTTGTAGAGTTGGTAAATGGCATAGTTGTAGGTGGAAATACGAAAGAAGGTGCATTTTAATGGCATGGACGATAGGGAATAAGTACCTGACAGAAGCGCAGATGCAGGGAAATGCCATAGAAGTGCATAAATACTTTGCAAAGATGGGCTGGTCCTTAAATGCCATAGGCGGCATCTTGGGAAATATGGAAAAAGAGTCCAACATTAACCCGGGGCTATGGCAGAGTTTGCAGGAAGGTAACTATAAAGGAGGCTTCGGACTTGTACAGTGGACTCCGGCAACAAATTACACCAACTGGGCAAAAGCAAACGGATACAGCATTAACAATCCGGACGGGCAACTCTATTGGATACAGAATTTAACCGTTTCTTCCGGACAATGGATTAAAACATCCGCCTATCCAATTTCATTCGAACAGTTTCGGACAAGCAAGGAAAGTCCGGAATATCTGGCAAGCGCATTTTTAAAGAATTTTGAGCGTGCTGGCGTGGAGGTAGAAGCGGAAAGAAGACAATGTGCAAGAAAGTGGTACAACTATCTGGAACAATTCTCCGGTGCAGAAGTAATCGAAAAGGCCATCAAGTGGGCTTGCGATACCGCAGCGGATAATAGCCACGGATATAGCCAGCAAAACCGATGGGGACCTGATTACGACTGTTCTTCCTTTGTTACACAGGCATATCGAAAGGCAGGGGTGAACATCGGAGGCGGCACGGGAGTTTACACCGGAAATATGGAGCAGTATTTTACGGCGGCAGGATTTACCATTGCAGATGATGTAAACCTTGTGAACGGAGACGGGGCACAGCGTGGAGATGTATTTCTGAATACGACACATCATACTGCCATGTATTTAGGCAATGGAAGAATTGTACATGCTTCTTCCAGCAGGGGACACCCGGAGACAGGAGACCAGACGGGAACGGAAGTGTACGAAGCCAATTTTTATAGTTATCCGTGGGATTTGGTACTTCGATATAAAGGCGGCGGTGGAATTATTCCACCAGAACCGGAAGGACTGTATATTGTAAGATTTATACCGGCATAAGGAGGAAACAGAAAAAAGAATATGGAAGCAATTAAAAGACAGATATACGTATTAAGGGATACTTTAAAAGATATAATCGACTACAATATTGGCACGGATATGGTGCCGATAGAGTACCATATAATGGATTTTACTGTGCCGGCAACAGCAGCGGCGGTTGTATATATTTTAAAACCAGACGGAAAGCTGGATAAAATACTTGCAGATGTACTGGATAATGTAATTTCTTTCTGCCCAACAAAAGAATTTTTTGCAGAGGGATTAAATGCTATACAGATTAGGATTGTGGATAATAATAAAGCACTTGTAAGCTTTACGGAAACGGTAAGAGCCGGAAAATGCATGAAATTTGATGATGACACTGAGGCACAGCAGGAAACACTGATTGAACAGCTGCTTACAAAAATAGGGGAACTGGAAGAAAAAATCAACGCAGGCGTATTATCTGCAAAAACACGATCCTGTGATGCTGAATATGTGGCGACCCTCTATAGAACATGCGTAGACGATGAATTTAATCCAAATACAAACCCTGCCGAGATGGAAGGGATATTGATTGCGCCGAATGGAAATATTGTTGTTTTTATAAATCCCCTATACAGATATGGAATTGATACACTTGTGGAAGTGGTGGAGATAAATATTAAAACAGAAAGACAACCTTATGTGGTCAGACGTATAACATTATCCGGGCTAATGCATGCCAATAGCGCATGCATATTGGATAATACAATCTATGTGGCAAAATCGGAGTATATTAACAATAACGGGGACCATGTAAAGGTTAATACTATCGCTAAAATTGATTATGCAACCTTTAAAGCCGTTGGTGAGATTACAGTAAATGCTTTAGAACAAGTGAGCAAACTGGCGTCATGCGACGACAAATTGTACTGCTTTGAAAATGGTGTACTGTACAGCATAGATCCGGCAGACGGCAGCACGTACAGGATTGGTGCTTTTGACAACCTCAAGTTACAGTCTACGCAGGGAATAGGGGTGGACGGAGATAATCTTTATGTGTGCTATACTGCCCCGCATAGCATTGTTAAATATTCCATTTCAACCGGCAGAATGCTGGAAATTTTAAACATACCGCTATACGATGGATACGGGCATCATTATGAACATTTAGGTGATATATGTTTCGATAAAGGATTTTTATATATAACACCACATTGCGGAGGGACTCCCCTGCAGCTCCAGAGATATACGTCCCAATGGGCGGATTATATAAACTACATTGCAAGGATAAACAGTGACACGGGTGCACTTAACGGAAATACGGAAATCGGGTTTTATTCAAACAAAAACATATATGTGGATACGGAGAATAAGGAAGAGGATATTTTTATTACGGGGACGTCATACCATCCATTAAGGAACATAAGTGAAGCGCTAAATAATTACTTCGTAAAGGAAGCAAATTATAATATCGTGAGTGAAAACGATATAACGTGCAATGGTGTATTAAAACTTATTTCAAACAACTTCAAAATAGGCAGGGAGATAACTACGTGGAAATTGTATGGTTATGATTCCAAAATAGCAGATAACATAACGGTTACAAGTAAGGATAAAGGCATATATTTAGATATGTGTGATGTTGGGGGAGAATTAAACAGTGTAGGCCCCGCAACTATTTCAAATTCCATAATAAGAGGATTTAGCAGATATGAATACGAAATCGAAGAGAAGGCCACGATCTTTGAAACGCTGCCAGTAAATGTACAATACAGTGGCAGAGGATTTAGGGGAATATACCTAGGGGCGATCGATAACCATGTAGCCAGATTTGAGAAAGGTTCGGACGTTGCGCCGGATATATACAATGTTTCTTTTAAAGCCGGAGGGTATACTTATGCTGTTCAATTTAACAGATATATAACAACAGACATAAAAATAAATACAAACTTAGGGGATTTTACTATAAGTCCCTACATGAATAAAAGTGTAACTTTTACAACACCTGACGGAATTAAGCTGCAAAATTGTTTTATTGTCTTTTAATTCGAAAAAAGGAGAATAGCATGGAGATTAGAGCAAGACCTTAACGGGTCTTATTTTTATGCAAAAATAAAAAAGAAAGGAGAACACATGGAAGAACAGGAAACAGCAGTAGCTATTGCAGAGATTAAAAAAGAAATTGGCTCCTTAAAACACCGCATGGACAGTGCAGAGGAAGTAGTTAATGTAGTACACCAGTTGGCACAGGAAATGGTGGGATTAACTAAAGAAGTAGGCTTTATGAATAAGACCCTTGTGCAGCTTACAGCCAAAGTGGCCAGCCTGGAAGAAAAACCAGCAAAACGTTGGGACACTCTGGTATCTGCGCTATTGGGAGTAGCCGCAGGAGCAGTTGGAGCAATGATTTTTAAGTAGGAGGATAAGAGTATGTTTAAAAACTGTGTATTAAAAGCAAATGTAGACACAAGAGAATGGGCAAAGGCAGCAGGCATTAGAGCTGTAAAAACAATGGCACAGACCTTTGTGGCAACAGTAGGAACAGCAGCAGTATTAAGCGCAGTGGACTGGAAAGTGGTAGTATCTGCATCTATCCTGTCCGGTATCTTATCTGTAGCAAACTCTGTAGCTGGAATTCCGGAAGTGGAAGAAAATAAATAAGTTGCGCCGGCGCAATAGCCGGCAGAAAGGAAAATAATATGAATATTGTAGAAACAAACTTAAAATTCGGCTCTTTAAGTAAAAGAAGCAAAACAACACGTATTATTTTACATAATGCCGATGCGTCTAAATGCTCTGCGCAGGATATCCACCGCTGGCATAAGGAACGTGGATGGGCCGGCATGGGCTACCATTTTCTTGTCCGTAAAGATGGCACAATCGAAAGGGGCAGACCGGAAAATACTGTAGGAGCACACGCTACCGGATGCAATTCCGACAGTATCGGCATCTGCTTCGAAGGCGCATTTATGACGGAACGCATGGGACAGGTGCAGATTTCCGCAGGAAAAGAGCTTATTACTTATCTTAAAAGCAAGTATGGCATTAGCAAAGTGCAGAAACATAAGGATGTAAACCCGACCAACTGTCCGGGAGCCAATTTTCCCTTTGAGGCTATTGTAAACGGAGAGACGGACCGCTGGGTGCAGGATAGTGTAGGATGGTGGTATAGACACGCAGATGGCAGTTACACTAAAGACAACTGGGAAAAGATTAACGGAAACTGGTATTACTTTGATGGCAGTGGTTATATGTACAAAGAAGGCTGGCATAAAATCGAGGGATATTGGTATCACTTGGATAAGTGGGGCGCAATGCAGACCGGCTGGGTATATGTAAATGGAAACTGGTTTTATTTGCAGTCAGACGGCGCAATGCTGGAAAACAACTGGTACAAAGAGGGAGATGCCTGGTACTGGTTAAAAGATGGCGGATACATGGCAAGAGATGAAATGCTGTGGATTGGAAATGAGCTGTACGCATTTTTGAGTGACGGACGCATGGCAAGAACAAATGACAGAGGGGCATTAGTATAATAAAAAACATCTCCCCGGTTGCTTCCGGGGAGAAAATTATTTACAAATCGTTAAAAATATCAACGGCAATTTTTTGCATACCAGGGATTAAATGGCTGTATGTATCTATGGTAGTGCTTATTTCGGAATGACCCAAACGTTCTTGTACAATTTTAGGATGCACATTGGAAGCCAACAAAATAGAAGCGTGAGTATGACGCAAAGCATGAAATGACTTGTAAGGGACATTAGCAGCTTTGCAAATTCTTTGAAAACCCTGAGAAATACAGCATCTACTAAAAATGGTTCCATCTTTTTTGGAAAAAACAAATTCCCCGTATTTTTTAGCGGATAACAATATTTCTATGGATGTATTATCCAAATCTATTCTCCTAATAGAAGCTCTTGTTTTAGGAGGGCAAATCTCCTTTTTGCTTTTTACACAATATGAAACTGTACGTCGTACCATTAAAAAACCCTGAGCAAGATTAACATCTTCCCATTTTAGCGCAAGGATTTCTCCTATACGCATGCCTGTACGATAAGCAATACTTATAATATTTTTATACTGCGGATTAAAACCTTGTACATTAAGGATTGCATCCATTTCATCCTTAGTAAATATTTTAATTTCTTTAACATCATGGTCTTTTGGTATCTTTATTTGTACATAAGGATTTTCTGCTATAAATTTTTCCCGGACAGCAAATTTAAAAGATTGTGACAAGACTTTTGTAATGTTTATAACACTTTCCCTTTTGAAGTGTTCAGATATATCCAAAATATAGTTTTGTATCATGGCTTTCGTGATTTTTTGTATTTCATAATTACCGAAGGCTGGCTTTAATTTACTCTCTATGGTACATTTATAATTCCATTTTGTACTGCTCCGAACTTCTAAAGATTTTTCTTCTAACCATATATCCAATAATTTAGAATACGTCATATTAACACCCCTATTGATAGTCTTCCTGTATCATTTCCCAAAGTCTGTCAGCTAATTCTTCACGGGAAATACGATAGTATCCCTCTGTTTCATTTTCTTTAAGAATCCAGTATTCGAAAGCACAATAACCAAAAACAGCATAAGAATATCCATATTCACACGGAACAAACCAAGCATCTTTGGTATAAACATTTTGCATGGCATAACAGTAATTAAAACCAGGAGAAGCACAATGTTCGACTGCTCTTAAAAAATTAGAAATCTGTCCCTTTGTTACATTAAAAAATGTTTGTTTTTCTTTACTCATACTTTTCACCATTTCAGATACATGTTATAATATATCCGCCTTTCTCTTGATTGGCGCCGCTGGTTCAGTTTCTCAGGCTATCCAGCGGCTTTTTTGTTTACAAGTATATAATACACTATTTTTTATATAATGTCAACTATTATTTATAAATAAATTTATATTTTATAAAATTTAAAATTGACATAATATAAAAATAAATGTATTATTAAAGAAAAGGAGGAAATACTATGCACACAGATGTAAGAGAATATATAAATTTGTGCC
>UMGS01013185.1_pt1 | contig 19692 bp, 20 predicted proteins | sample 1965341 | NCBI WGS metagenome assembly UMGS01 (sample SAMEA4836079, study PRJEB28245) | human gut metagenome | biome: gut microbiome; material: fecal sample | place: Denmark | collected 2008 | reverse complement strand
CGGTGAGTTTATCTGGCAGGCTTTACCGTCCATTTCAACCGTTCCGCCGGTTTTTGCCATCGCACCGTAAATGATTTTCATCAGTTCGGTACGCCCGGCGCCCATCAGCCCGGAAACACCGAGAATTTCATTCTCATGCAGCGTGAAACTGACATCATGCACATCGCGGCCGCACAGGTTTTTTACCACCAGCTTCTCTTTGCCGCGCGGCAGAGTCAGACGCGGATACTGATCTTCCAGTTTACGCCCGACCATCATTTCGATCAGGCTATCCTCCGTCAGGTCAGACACCGGTTTTTCACCGATAAACTGTCCGTCGCGGAACACCGTCACATCATCACAAATCTCAAAAATCTCTTTCAGACGGTGGGATATATAGACAATCCCGCAGCCCTGCTCGCGCAGTTCGCGGATCACACTGAAGAGGGATTCGGTTTCGGTGTCTGTCAGGGCATCTGTCGGTTCATCCATAATGATGACTTTTGACTCAAAACTGAGCACCTTGGCGATTTCCACCATCTGCTGATCGCCGATAGACAATTCAGCCACCAGCCGGTGGCTGCTGTAAGTGAGATTCAGACGGGCCAGTAATTTATCCGCTTCGGCATACATTTTTTTCCAGTCAATGTTACCGAAACGGCCGGTAAACTCGCGGCCGAGGAAAATGTTTTCTGCAATCGTCAGTTCCGGGATCAGGTTCAGTTCCTGATGAATAATCCCGATACCGGCTTCCTGAGACGATTTCGGCCCCGTAAACTGACGCTCCTGCCCCAGAAACAGAATCTGACCGGCATCTTTTTTGTAGATCCCGGTCAGCACTTTCATCATGGTGGATTTACCGGCGCCGTTCTCTCCGACCAGCGCCATCACTCTGCCGGGATAAACCCGCAGGGCAGCACCGGATAAGGCTTTCACACCCGGGAAAGCTTTATCGATACCTTTGAGTTCAAGTAACGGTTCCATAAACACCTCAGAATGTCACGCCGGAGAACAGCATCACATTGGCAAATGGTGTGCACTCACCGGTCCGGATCACGGCACGGCTGTTTTGTGTCTGTAACTTGAAAGAGGCGTGAGTCACATACTGAATCTGAATCACATTACCCTGCTGTAATTCCAGCGCTTTCAGATGTGCCACGATAGCATCGTGCAGCTCACTGTTATGTGTCTGGATATCTTCCGCCATCAGTGCGGCTTCCACCTGCATCTCCTGCGTGATGACTTTAAACACCGACATAAAATCAGGCACACCCTGTGTTAATGCCAGATCAATACGCGGTGTGGCGGGCGGGATCGGCAGCCCGGCATCAGCAACAGTAATATGGTCGGTATGACCCAGACGCGCGATAACCGCGGAGACATCACTGTTCAGTAAAGCCCCTTTCTTCATAAAATCCTCCTGAGCGAAACGTTTCGCTTTTAAACTATGGTAGGAAAAATACGGGAAAACTCAATGTTCATCCATAAAAAATGTGATGGTGATCGAAACGTTTCGCTTAAGAATATGTTAAATGAAAAAGCTAACTGATTGAATGAGTTATAGCTGAATGGATTCAATTATACTGACATAAAAATCCTGCTGTTTATCCGCTGACATTGATCATTCACCTGCTGAATATCCCCATTACAGGCCCATTCTTTATAAAACCATTACACCACAAATAAGTTATGACATCGCAGAACATCACCGGGTGTTGTTATATTTATTTTCCCCCGCACCGGAGATTATCTTATGATGAAAAAAACTGTATTCGCTTTTACGCTTTCCTGTTTACTGGCCTCACCAGCGTTCTCTCACGGCTATATCACTGAGCCGGCTTCACGGGCAGCAAACTGCAAAACAGGTAAAAATCTGGCCCACATGTGTGGTGCCGTCCAATGGGAACCACAAAGTATTGAAGCATTATCCGGATATCCTGAAGGATATTATCCGCCGGACGGCCAACTTGCCAGTGGTGGTATTGAGCGCTTTCTGCCGCTCGATGTTCCCCGTGATAACTGGCATCAGATGACGGTAAAACCGGGAACAACTATGTTCACCTGGAAAATTACAGCGGCCCACAAAACCCGTAACTGGCGTTACTACATCACCAGACCGGACTGGCACCCCGGCGAATCACTGACACGGGCTTCATTTGAAACCAAACCATTCTGTTTTTATGACGGAAAAAATCAGATACCACCGCAGTCAGTGACGCATCAGTGCAACATCCCTGAACGTAAAGGTGCGCAGATCATTTACGGTGTATGGGAAATCGCGGATACCGCCAACAGTTTCTATCAGGTGATTGATGTCCGGTTTGATTGATTAACCACATTGCCGGGAATACCGGCAATTTTTTTATCACTATTTACGCAAAAAGCAGAAGAAACGTGATTTCACGCAGTAAACGCGGTAGCTTTTTTGGTTTATAAACGCAGAAACTGCATCAGTAAATTCACGGGAGTCCCATGCAACGTTCTGAACGTATCGCCCGGCTGAGCCGCCACCTGGAATCCGGGCTGTATGAACGACAGCACGCCATCCGGCTCTGCTTGCTGGCCACCCTCAGCGGGGAAAGTGTTTTTCTGCTCGGCCCGCCGGGAATTGCCAAAAGTATGATAGCACGGCGCATGAAACTGATTTTCAGTGACGCCCGTGCCTTTGAGTATCTGATGACCCGCTTCTCCACCCCGGAGGAGATCTTCGGTCCGCTCTCGATTGCAGCACTGAAAGATGAAGGGAAATACCAGCGCATCACGCAGGGATATCTGCCGGATGCGGAAATCGTGTTTCTCGACGAAATCTGGAAAGCGGGTCCCGCAATCCTCAACACCCTGCTGACCGCGATTAACGAACGCAAATACCGCAACGGCGACAGCGAAAATGCTATCCCGATGCGGCTGCTGGTGGCCGCCTCCAACGAACTGCCGGACGATGACAGCAGCCTGGAAGCACTCTATGACCGGATGCTGATCCGTTTATGGCTGGATAAACTTCAGGAAAAACAGAGCTTCCGCGCCATGCTTATCAGCACACCGGGGGCATCGGATGAACAGATCCCCGCGCATCTGCAGGTAACCGATGAGGAATACCATCAGTGGCAGGAAGAAATTGACCGTGTTGTGCTGACCGATCAGATATTTGAACTGATTTATCAGCTGCGTCAGCAGATTGAGCGGCTGGATAACGCACCGTATATCTCAGACCGGCGCTGGAAAAAGGCACTGCGGCTGTTACAGGCCAGTGCGTTTTTCAACGACCACAGCAGTATCACACCTCTTGACCTGATTTTGCTGAAAGATTGCCTGTGGCATGATTCCGCCTCACTGAAATCCGTTCCGCTACTGCTGACACAACTGATGTGTGAGCAGGCCTATCAACAACGCAGCCTGCTGCTGAAACTGGAAAAATACTATCAGGAATGGATCCTGGAAACGCAGACTCAGCAACAGCGGGATGCCTTCAGTGTGATCCGCAGCAGTGCCCGTTTCGGGCGCAAAGTCAGTTACGCTCTGCCGGATACGCTGCCGCCCGGCCCGGTCACCCTTTTTCTGCATAACCCGCTGACATTACATGATATGACAGTCACTCATGTGACTATTGAACGCAGTGCCTTTGATACCTTTTTTGATAAAGGCGTCTTTGATAAAGGTGGGAACATTGCGGCAAAACTCAACGGCATCGGCTTTACCCAGTCTGTATCCGCCGCAGTGAATGATAACGGCCTTCTGGAACTGCGTGATGTCAGTCTGCGCAGCAGCACCCTGTTCCCGGCGGGTACCGAAAGCCGGATGACAGAGGCGCAGAAGCAAATCTGGCTGGATAAGCTTTCAGCGATACGCCAGACACTGGTACAGCAGCGCCAGCTGTTTGCACAGCATCAGCCCGCCCTGTTTGTCAGTGATGACTGGATTGCACAGATAGAGGAAAGCTTTCTGCCGGTGACAGAGCGCCTCGATAAACTGACTCAGCAAATGAGCAGCACCCCGTGTTAAGTCTTTCAGCACTGGATCTGGCGCTGGCAGTTAATGAAGGGGAACTCATTGAGGAGATCCTGCTGACACTGCTGGCCGCTCCGCAACTGGCCTGGTTTTTCGAAAAGCACCCGCGGTTACGCCGTGCGGTGCTGACTGATATGCCGTCATGGCGGAAATCACTGGAAGAACGGGTGAAAGAGGCGCTGGTTCCGGCCGCTCTGGCAGATGAATTCCGTCTTTACCAGAAAAGCACCGCTGCAGACCGGACAGAATTTTACCGCCTGCTGCCGGAGATCCTCAAAGCGCTGGAGGACATACACTCGCCGTTCTCGCCGGAAGCACACCGCCTGCACAGAGATGAGCAGGAAACCACCTCCCATCAGATATTATTCAATCAGCGCTGGCGTCTCAGCCTGATTTTACAGGTCACCACCTATCATAAAGAAATCCTGGAGCAGGAAAAAGAACAGCTCCTCGCCGAACTTCAGCAGCACCTGGCGCTGAGCGGCAATCTTGATCCGCTGATCAGTGAAAATGAGCAGGCTTCCGGTAAGTTATGGGATCTGGCCAAAGGATCACTGAAATCCCCCGGCCCGGCGGACGATCTCCTGCTGCGTTACAGCGAATTTTTAAAATCCCAGCCGGAACTGGAAAAACTGGCCTCACTGCTGGGGCGCAGCCAGACGGCAAAATCCGTTCCTCAGGACAGTGCGGTGACAGAGCCGGTCACCATTACCGAGCTGGTGCCGGATCAGACCCCGGAAGAGGTCAGCGGGGTCGGACTGAGTGATGATCTGCTGCGTCTTCTGCCCGCCGAGCTGGCGTTACTCGGCATCAGCGGTCTGGAGCTGGAATTTTACCGGAAGCTGGCCGAGAAACAGTTATACACCTACCGGTTACAGGGCGATCACTGGCAGGAACGGCAGGTGATGCGGCCTATCGTTCATCATAAAGATGAAAAACAGCCGCGCGGTCCCTTCATTATCTGTATCGATACTTCCGGCTCGATGGGCGGTTTTAATGAGCGCTGCGCCAAAGCATTTTGTCTCGCGCTGGTCAAAATCGCTATGGCCGATAACCGGCAGTGCCATGTCATGCTCTTTTCCACTGAACAGGTGCATTATGATTTTCTCGGCCCGGACGGCATCGAGCAGATGACCCGCTTTCTGCTTCAGAGTTTTAAAGGCGGAACAGACCTGGCATCCTGTCTGACAGAAGCGGCAAAACGACTGGAAACGCCGCAGTGGCGTGATGCGGATGTGGTGGTGATGTCTGACTTTATTGCCCAGCGGCTGCCGGATGAGGTGGTGAAGATGGTTAAACGTTCGCAGCAGCAGGGAAAACACCGCTTCCATGCGGTAGCCCTGTCCCATTACGGAAAGCCCGGTATCATGCGGATTTTTGATCACATCTGGCGTTTTGATACCGGCTTAAAAAATCGTCTGCTGCGCCGTTTCAGGCGGTGAGCCTCCGGGCTCACCGTACAACAGTGTATTACAGCATATCAGTGATGGTTTCGCGCACTTCCGGTGCCCACACACTGCATTGTACCTGGCCGATATGGCTGCGCTGGAGCAGTAACAACACCAGACGTGACTGGCCGATCCCGCCGCCGATAGTCTGCGGCATTTCACCGGCTGCCAGCGATTTGTGCCAGTCCAGCTCCATCCGCACCTGCTGACCGGTCAGGTCCAGCTGACGCGCCAGGGTGACCGGGTCGACACGGATCCCCATTGAGGATAACTCGAACGCATCCTGCAGTACCGGGTTCCACACGAGGATGTCCCCGTTCAGCCCTTTGTAGCCGTCACTGTTCTCAGTGGTCCAGTCATCATAATCCGGTGCACGGACATCATGGGACTCACCATGAGATAATTTACCGCCGATGCCGATTAAGAAGACGGCACCCAGTTCTTTCGCGATGGCGCGCTCACGGCCTTTGGCATCCAGGTCCGGGTAGCGTGCAAGCAGCTCTTCAGAGTGAATAAAATGAATTTGGTCCGGCAGGAACGGTGTCAGACCAAATTCCTTACTTACTGCAAGTTCTGTTTCTTTTATTGTCTGATATATTTTACTCACTGTCTGCTTCAGATAAGGCAGCGTACGCTCCTCATCTGCCATCACTTTTTCCCAGTCCCACTGATCAACATAGACAGAATGGATTGGGGTTAAGCGATCCTCATCAGGACGCAACGCTTTCATGTCGGTGTACAGACCCTGGCCCGGCTGAAAATCAAAACGCCCTAAGGTTTTGCGTTTCCATTTAGCCAGTGAATGCACGACTTCAAAGGTTGAGCCCGGCAATGATTTAACTTTCACCTGAACCGCTTTCTCGCTGCCGGATAAATTATCCTGAGTACCATCACCCACGCGGCTTAAGATTGGCCCCTGGACTTCAATAAGGCCCAGTTGTTTTTCCAGCAGACGTGAGAAGTAAGACTTCACGAAGCTGATTTGCTGCTGCTGTCGGATGAATGATTTTTCCATGATAATAATCCTTGATATGCGGAACATGTATTGCCTGTGAAATAGATTAAGCAACAGAATGGGGTATAAATTCAATATCCTTTATCAAAAATACCCTTTGCTATTTATAAAATTCATTTTTATGATGCTAAAAATGAATATTCGTTAATTTAAGGGACATAAAATGGCCGAAATTTATCAGATCGACAATCTGGACCGTGACATACTTCACGCTTTAATGGCGAATGCCCGCACACCTTACGCGGAATTAGCGAAAAAATTTGCCGTCAGTCCCGGTACGATCCATGTCCGGGTAGAGAAAATGAAGCAGGCGGGTATCATCACCGGCACCCGGGTGGATATCAGTGAAAAACAGCTGGGGTTTGATGTGACCTGCTTTATCGGCATCATCCTGAAAAGTGCCAAAGATTACCCGGCCGCTCTCAAGAAACTCGATAAGCTGGATGAAGTGGTGGAAGTCTATTACACCACCGGGCAGTACAGCATCTTTATAAAGGTGATGTGCAAAACGATAGAATCTCTGCAGGACGTACTTATCAACAAGATCCAGAGTATTGATGAGATACAGTCCACTGAAACCCTGATCTCCTTACAGAACCCGATCATACGAACGATCCGCCCGTAAGAAAAAATTCTTATAACCACATTATCCACAGGTAGATCCCAGCTGTTTCACAGCGTACAATAGCGGCTCTTTACAGCAGGGGATCACCATGACCACAGTTACTCTCATTACCGGCAGTACCATGGGCAGCGCAGAATATGTTGCCGAGCATGTTGCCGAAATCCTGGAAAACGCCGGTTTTACCACAGATGTGCAGCACGGGCCGGAAGCGGACGACGTACCGCAGCAGGACAGTACCTGGTTAATTGTCACCTCCACTCACGGTGCCGGTGATCTCCCCGAAAATATACAGCCGTTCGCTGATGCCCTGCGTGAGCAGCAGCCTGATCTCAGTTCCGTCCGTTACGGGGCTATCGGGATCGGCAGCAGTGAATATGACACCTTCTGTGGTGCAGTCCGTACACTGGACGCTCTGCTCACCTCTCTGGGTGCGAAAAAAATCGGTCAGTCACTCGAAATAGATATTCAGAAACACGAGATTCCTGAAGATCCGGCTGAGATCTGGATCGAAGAATGGAAAAATTTACTCTGATTTGCTGATAAAAACAGCAATCAACTGTGGATAACTCGGGGATCAACTTGCGATCAACCCGTAGTTATTCACTGTATAAGATCACTCTCCGTCAGGCCCTGTGAATAAGTACCCGTTTTGATCCCAGCTTATACTGAACAGGATCAACGGTACTTCACAGGAAATGATCCTTTACAGTTTTATGATCTTTATGGGGATTTAACACTTATCCACAGAGGATCGCGATCCTAATAAAAGATCTAATAAAGAGATCTTTAAATAAAAAGATCTTTATATAATTACCTGCGTCTTTACCGCTCATGGTCAGACGGCAAGAGTTGAGTTATATTCTCTCCCCCGATGCGCTACTGCATTTTGTAATGAAGGTTTAACATGTTTTATCCGGATCATTTTGACGTCATTGTTATCGGCGGTGGCCACGCCGGTACTGAAGCTGCAATGGCAGCGGCACGTATGGGCCGTCAAACACTTTTACTGACTCACAATATCGACACTCTGGGTCAGATGTCCTGCAACCCTGCTATCGGTGGGATTGGTAAGGGACATCTGGTTAAAGAGATCGATGCACTCGGCGGACTGATGGCACATGCCACTGACCGTGCCGGTATTCAGTTCAGAACCCTGAACGCCAGCAAAGGACCGGCAGTTCATGCCACCCGTGCTCAGGCTGACCGCGTGCTTTACCGTCTGGCAGTGCGCACCGCACTGGAAAACCAGCCTAACCTGATGATTTTCCAGCAGCCGGTTGAAGATCTTATCGTTGAAAACGATACCGTTACCGGTGCAGTGACCCGGATGGGACTGAAATTCAGAGCCAAATCGGTTGTACTGACTGTCGGGACATTCCTGGACGGCAAAATTCATATCGGACTGGAAAACTACAGCGGCGGCCGTGCCGGTGATCCGCCATCAGTCTCACTGTCACACCGTCTGCGGGAACTGCCGCTGCGTGTCGGCCGTCTGAAAACAGGAACACCGCCGCGTATTGACGCCCGGACCATCGATTTTGCTCAGCTGACACCACAATTCGGTGACAACCCGATGCCGGTATTCTCCTTCATGGGCAGTGCGGATGAGCATCCTGAACAGATGCCGTGCCATATCACGTACACCAATGAAAAAACCCATGAAGTGATCCGCAATAACCTCGATCGCAGCCCGATGTATGCCGGTGTGATCGAAGGGATCGGCCCGCGTTACTGCCCGTCCATTGAAGACAAAGTGATGCGCTTTGCGGATCGTAACCAGCATCAGATCTTCCTGGAGCCGGAAGGCCTGACAAGCAATGAAATTTACCCGAACGGTATCTCAACCAGCTTACCGTTTGATGTGCAGATGCAGATTGTTCACTCGATGAAAGGCATGGAAAACGCGCGTATTGTGCGTCCCGGTTATGCTATCGAGTATGATTTCTTTGACCCGCGCGACCTGAAACAGACCCTGGAAAGCAAATACCTGCACGGCCTGTTCTTTGCCGGACAAATCAACGGTACCACCGGTTATGAAGAAGCGGCTGCCCAGGGGCTGCTGGCCGGTCTGAACGCCGCCCGCTATTCTGCCGATCAGGAAGGCTGGTTCCCGCGCCGTGATCAGGCGTATATCGGCGTGCTGGTGGACGACCTGTGCACACTCGGCACCAAAGAACCGTACCGGATGTTTACCTCACGGGCGGAATACCGTCTGATGCTGCGTGAAGACAACGCAGATGCCCGTCTGACCGAAACCGGCCGTGAACTGGGGCTGGTGGATGACGCACGCTGGGCACACTTCAGTGAAAAAATGGAGCTGATCGAGAAAGAGCGTCAGCGCCTGAGAGATATCCGCGTCCACCCGCAGTCCGAAAGCGTGAAAGAGATCAACGCGATCCTGAACACTCCTCTCTCCAAAGAAGCGACCGGGGAAGATCTTCTGCGCCGTCCGGAAATGGACTATAACCGTCTGATGACCCTGAGTGATTTCGCGCCGGGGGTTAATTCAGCGGCAGCGGCACAGCAGGTGGAAATTCAGGTGAAATACGAAGGGTATATCTCCCGTCAGCAGGACGAAATTCAGCGCCAGCTGCGTAATGAGAACGCCACACTGCCTGTTGATCTCGATTACAAACAGGTGAGCGGGCTTTCCAACGAAGTGGTGGCAAAACTCAACGACCACAAACCGACTTCGATCGGTCAGGCATCGCGGATCTCCGGTATCACACCGGCTGCTATCTCTATCCTGCTGGTCTGGCTGAAAAAGCAGGGCCTTCTGCGGAGGAGTGCGTAACGGATGAGTGATTTACAGCAACAACTTTCCGCGCTGTTGCGCAGTGCGAATATCCGGCTGACCGATCAGCAGAAACAGCAACTGACCGGCTATGTGGAGATGCTCCACAAGTGGAACAAAGCCTATAACCTGACTTCTGTCCGCCAGCCGGAACAGATGCTGGTGCGTCATATCATGGACAGTATCGTGGTCGAACCGCATCTGACCGGTCGCCGGTTTATTGATGTCGGCACCGGCCCCGGGCTTCCCGGCGTGCCGCTGGCGATTGTCCGCCCGGACTCTCACTTTGTCCTGCTCGACAGCCTGGGTAAGCGTGTACGCTTCCTGAAACAGGTACAGCATGAACTGGGGCTGAGCAACATCGAACCGGTTCAGAGCCGCGTGGAAGAGTATCAGGGCGAACCATTTGACGGGGTTATCAGTCGTGCATTTGCATCACTGGATGATATGCTCAGCTGGTGTCATCACCTGCCGGTACCGGAAACCGGGCGCTTTTTTGCACTGAAAGGCAGTGTGCCGGAAGAGGAATTAACCCGGTTACCGGAGGGGATTTCTCTCGTCAGTGTTGAAAAACTGGTCGTGCCGCAACTTGACGAGCAGCGCCATCTGGTGATTCTTAAAGCAAATTGAGTTTGCTGTACGTCAAAAAACAGAAATATTTTTAAGGGGGCGGAGTCAGCGCATTTTCTGCACCGTCCCTTTGTTTTGCCGGAGACGAAAATAAAATGCGTAACGGGGCCGTTACAAAGTGACAACGGCAGATTGGTTACTTTCCGGTAAGTTTATCTGCGAAAAATTTCATGCCGGATCGTTTTTACTGATAACGCATTATTTCAAAATTATTTATTTTATTTAAAATTAATCTGTAAATATCAGTTAAATGTTTATTTTTTTAATTAACTGGTTGATAGATATTGCTATTTTTACAACCGCTGATCGCTATAAAATGTTAATTCAACTAATGTATTTTATGTTATGTGATTTTTGTCACGTTTCAGAAATGAGTTGCACGTCGTATTCCGAGGTAGGGTAGACTCTATTTTTTGTACGATTTGTGGCGGCGGCAAAGAAATTAAATTTTTATTCACTTTTTCGCTACTTATTGATTGAAAACAATCTGGCTGCCCGTATAATTTGCACGTTTTTGTCTCTTGACACTCTCGCTCAAAGGCAGTTTTATACATCATTCAGTAAGCCTGACCCCGGAAGGTGCACACGGAGAAACTAAATGTCATGTCTGTCTCCCTTTTCAACGGAAAATTGACCAAAAAACTGTTGTTTTTGCAGTTTATGACGTTTGTTGTTCTTAGTGCGCTTTTTTGCATAAAAAGTATCGAGTGGGGTGCTTCCGCGCTGGCTGGGGGAGTTGCCGCATGGATACCGAATGCGATTTTTTTGCTGATCAGTAACCGGCAGAAAGCGCATGAGGAACCGCAGTCGTACCGGATTGCATGGTTTTTTGTGGTAGGGGAAGGGTTTAAAGTTATCTTCGCGATAGCGATACTGATGATTGCTTTAGGAGTGTTTAAAGCGGCAGTTGCACCACTGGTCTTGACCTATTTAGCGGTGCTTTTCGTGCAGATTATCGCACCGGCCGTGCTAAGCGGTTAGCGGTTTTAACAACAAAGGGTAAGAGGCATCATGTCTGCATCAGGAGAAAGTTTAACCACAAAAGAGTATATCGGTGGCCACCTGAATAACCTTCAGCTGGACCTGAATACTTTCGAGTTGGTCAATCCCCATGCGAACGCGACTCCATCTTTTTGGACGCTGAACATTGACTCCCTTTTCTTCTCAGTCGTATTAGGTATTTTCTTTTTATGGCTTTTCAGAAGGGTGGCAAAGAAAGCGACAAGTGGCGTTCCCGGGAAATTTCAGACTGCGGTAGAAATGCTTATCGGCTTCGTTGACAGCAACGTCCGTGATATGTATCACGGCAAGAGCAAGGTTATTGCACCTCTCGCATTAACTGTGTTCGTGTGGGTGCTGCTGATGAACGCACTGGACTTATTACCAATCGACTTCATTCCGTATATCGGTGAACACATCCTCGGTTTACCTGCGCTGCGTATCGTTCCGACCGCAGACGTAAGTATCACACTGTCGATGGCGATTGGTGTATTCGTTCTTATCCTCTTTTACAGCTTCAAGATGAAAGGCGTGAAAGGATTTGCAAAAGAGCTGACATTACAGCCTTTTAATCATCCGTTATTCATTCCTGTCAACCTGATTCTGGAAGGGGTAAGCCTGCTGTCAAAACCTGTTTCCCTCGGTCTGCGACTGTTTGGGAACATGTATGCAGGTGAGCTGATCTTCATTCTTATTGCAGGTCTGCTACCGTGGTGGTCACAGTGGTTACTGAGCCTTCCGTGGGCGATTTTCCACATACTGATTATTACGTTACAAGCCTTTATTTTCATGGTTCTGACGATCGTCTATCTGTCGATGGCGTCTGAAGAGCATTAATTTTATTACCAATAACTGTGATTTAACTGAAACAAACTGGAGACTGTCATGGAAAACCTGAATATGGATCTGCTGTACATGGCTGCCGCTGTAATGATGGGTCTGGCGGCAATCGGTGCTGCGATCGGTATCGGCATCCTCGGTGGGAAATTTTTAGAAGGCGCTGCACGCCAGCCGGATTTAATCCCTCTGCTGCGTACTCAGTTCTTCATCGTAATGGGTCTGGTTGACGCCATCCCGATGATTGCTGTGGGTCTGGGCTTGTATGTAATGTTTGCGGTTGCGTAGTGATACGCCCACTCCCGGATATTTACATCAACTCAATTAGATAAAGAGGTATTGTGCTGTGAATCTTAACGCAACAATCCTCGGCCAGGCCATCGCGTTTGTCCTGTTTGTTTTGTTCTGTATGAAGTATGTATGGCCACCGATCATGGCGGCCATTGAAAAACGTCAGAAAGAAATTGCTGACGGTTTATCTTCCGCAGAACGTGCTAAAAAGGACCTGGACTTAGCGCAAGCCAATGCGACCGACCAAATGAAAAAAGCGAAAGCGGAAGCATCTGCCCTGATCGATCAAGCGAATAAACAACGCGCTCAGATCATCGATGAGGCAAAAGCAGAAGCGGAAGTTGAGCGTAGCAAAATCATAGCACAGGCGCAGGCGGAAATTGACGCCGAACGCAAACGTGCTCGTGAAGAGTTACGTAAACAGGTCGCCATTTTAGCTGTCGCGGGTGCCGAGAAAATTATTGAACGTTCCGTGGATGAAGCTGCTAACAGCGACATCGTTGATAAACTTGTCGCTGAACTGTAAGGAGGGTGGGGCATGTCAGAAATCGTTACTGTAGCTCGCCCCTACGCCAAAGCAGCTTTTGACTTTGCTGTGGAAAACCGGGCCGTTGAAAAATGGCAGGATATGCTGGCATTTGCCGCTGAAGTGACACGCAATGAGCAGATCGACGATCTGATTTCCGGTTCTTTTGCTCCGGAAACCCTGGCTCAGGCGTTTATCACTGTTTGCGGTGAGCAGATTGACGAGCATGTTCAGAACCTGGTTCGTATCATGGCTGAGAATGGTCGCTTAGTGACCCTGCCGGAAGTTAGCCGTCAGTTCGCAACACTGCGGGCTGCGCTGGAGTCAACTGTTGAGGTTGAAGTCACTTCAGCCGGCGAACTCAATGAACAGCAACTGGCGAAAATTTCTGCAGCGATGGAAAAACGTCTGTCACGCAAAGTTAAGCTGAATTGCAAAATTGATAAGTCAGTTATCGCGGGGTTTGTATTGCGCGCCGGTGACCTTGTCATCGACAACAGCATTCGCAATCGACTCGAGCGTTTAACCGACGTCTTGCAGTCTTAAGGGGACTGGAGCATATGCAACTGAATTCCACCGAAATCAGCGAACTGATCAAGCAGCGCATTGCTCAGTTCAATGTAGTGAGTGAAGCTCACAACGAAGGTACGATTGTTTCCGTTAGTGACGGTATCATTCGTATCCACGGTTTAGCCGAAGTTATGCAGGGTGAGATGATCTCTCTGCCGGGCAACCGTTATGCTATCGCACTGAACCTGGAGCGCGACTCTGTTGGTGCGGTTGTGATGGGTCCTTATGCCGACCTGGCAGAAGGCATGAAAGTCAAATGTACCGGTCGTATTCTGGAAGTGCCGGTTGGCCGTGGCCTGTTAGGCCGTGTGGTCAACACCCTGGGTGAGCCTATCGATGGTAAAGGCCAGGTTGAGCACGATGGTTTCTCACCTGTCGAAGTTATCGCACCGGGTGTTATCGACCGTCAGTCCGTTGATCAGCCTGTACAGACCGGTTATAAGTCTGTCGATGCGATGATTCCAATCGGCCGTGGTCAGCGTGAGCTGATTATCGGTGACCGTCAGACCGGTAAAACCGCACTGGCAATCGATGCAATCATCAACCAGCGTGATTCCGGCATCAAATGTATTTACGTCGCAATTGGTCAGAAAGCGTCCACTATTGCTAACGTTGTCCGTAAATTAGAAGAGCACAATGCGCTGGCCAACACAATCGTTGTGGTCGCGAGTGCGTCTGAATCTGCGGCACTGCAATACCTGGCTCCGTATTCCGGTTGTGCAATGGGTGAATACTTCCGTGACCGCGGTGAAGACGCGTTAATCATTTATGATGACCTGTCAAAACAAGCGGTTGCTTACCGTCAGATCTCCCTGCTGCTCCGTCGTCCGCCTGGACGTGAAGCATATCCCGGTGACGTTTTCTATCTGCATTCCCGTCTGCTGGAACGTGCTGCGCGTGTTAACGCGGAATATGTGGAAGCGTTTACCAAGGGTGAAGTGAAAGGCAAAACCGGTTCTCTGACCGCGCTGCCAATCATCGAAACTCAGGCAGGGGACGTATCAGCGTTCGTTCCGACTAACGTTATCTCCATCACTGATGGTCAGATCTTCCTGGAATCCGCGCTGTTCAACGCCGGTATCCGTCCTGCGGTTAACCCGGGGATCTCCGTATCCCGTGTGGGTGGTGCAGCACAGACCAAGATCATGAAAAAACTGTCCGGTGGTATCCGTACCGCTCTGGCACAGTATCGTGAACTGGCGGCGTTCTCACAGTTCGCATCTGACCTTGATGATGCAACCCGTAAACAGCTTGACCACGGTCAGAAAGTTACCGAGTTGCTGAAACAGAAACAGTATGCACCAATGTCAGTGGCACAACAGTCTCTGTCACTGTATGCAGCTGAGCGTGGTTACCTGGAAGATATCGAAATTTCGAAAGTCGGCCGTTTGAAGCTGCTCTGATGGCTTACGCCGACCGTGAACATGCTGATCTTCTGAAAGAAATCGACCAGACGGGTAGCTATAACGATGATATCGAAGCGAAGTTGAAAAACGTGCTCGATACCTTCAAGGCGACTCAGTCCTGGTAATACTAAACGGCCTGTGTGAACAGTACAGGCCGTCTGGTTCATGAGGAGAGCAAATGGCCGGCGCAAAAGAGATACGTTCTAAGATCGCCAGCGTACAAAATACGCAGAAGATCACTAAAGCGATGGAAATGGTCGCGGCGTCCAAAATGCGTAAAACGCAGGACCGCATGGCGGCCAGCCGTCCTTATGCAGAGACCATCCGCAGTGTGATTGGTCACATTGCATTAGGTAATCTGGAATATAAACATCCATACCTCGAAGAACGCGAGGTTAAGCGTGTCGGGTACCTGGTTGTTTCTACCGACCGTGGTTTGTGTGGTGGTTTGAACATTAACCTGTTCAAGAAGCTGATTGTCGAAATGAAAGACTGGTCTGACAAAGGTGTTCAGACTGATCTGGCTCTGATCGGGTCCAAAGCAACATCATTCTTCTCCTCTGTGGGCGGGAATGTGGTTGCTCAGGTAACCGGCATGGGGGATGACCCGTCGCTGGCTGACCTTATCGGTTCGGTAAAAGTCATGCTTCAGGCCTACGACGAAGGTCGTCTTGACAAGCTGTACATTGTAACTAACCGGTTTGTGAATACCATGTCTCAGGTTCCGACCATTGTTCAGGTTCTGCCGTTACCGCCAAGCGATGACGAAAACCTGAAGAAGAAAACCTGGGATTATTTATACGAACCTGATCCTAAAGCGTTACTGGATTCCCTTTTACGGCGCTACATCGAAGCGCTGGTATACCAGGGCGTTGTGGAAAACCTGGCCAGTGAGCAGGCCGCCCGTATGGTTGCAATGAAAGCTGCAACTGATAACGGCGGTAACATGATCAAAGAGCTGAATTTAGTTTACAACAAAGCGCGTCAGGCAAGCATTACACAAGAACTCACCGAGATTGTGTCCGGTGCTGCCGCGGTTTAACACCCGGGTTTTACGAATTACGTAGAGGATTCAAGATGGCTACTGGAAAAATCATCCAGGTTATCGGCGCCGTTGTGGACGTCGAATTTCCTCAGGATGCAGTACCGAAAGTGTACGATGCGCTTGAGGTAACAAATGGTAAAGAAAAACTGGTGCTGGAAGTTCAGCAGCAGTTAGGCGGCGGGGTTGTCCGTTGTATCGCTATGGGTACATCTGATGGTCTGAGCCGTAATCTGGAAGTAACCGATTTAGGCCACCCGATCGAAGTCCCTGTCGGCGTGAAAACCTTAGGACGTATCATGAACGTTCTGGGTGATCCGATCGATATGAAAGGTGACATCGGCGCAGAAGAAAAATGGTCTATTCACCGTGCTGCACCAACATACGAAGAACTGTCTAACTCCCAGGAACTGCTGGAAACAGGTATCAAAGTAATGGACCTGATCTGCCCGTTCGCGAAGGGTGGTAAAGTCGGTCTGTTCGGTGGTGCGGGTGTGGGTAAAACCGTAAACATGATGGAACTGATCCGTAACATCGCGATCGAGCACTCCGGTTACTCTGTATTCGCAGGGGTCGGTGAGCGTACCCGTGAAGGTAACGACTTCTATCATGAAATGACAGACTCCAACGTTCTGGACAAAGTATCACTCGTGTACGGCCAGATGAACGAGCCACCGGGAAACCGTCTGCGCGTTGCTCTGACCGGTCTGACCATGGCGGAAAAATTCCGTGATGAAGGCCGCGATGTACTGCTGTTCGTTGATAACATCTACCGTTATACCCTGGCCGGTACTGAAGTATCCGCGCTGTTAGGCCGTATGCCTTCAGCGGTAGGTTACCAGCCGACACTGGCGGAAGAAATGGGTGTGCTTCAGGAACGTATCACATCGACCAAAACAGGCTCTATCACGTCTGTACAGGCCGTTTACGTCCCTGCGGATGACTTAACTGACCCGTCTCCTGCAACCACGTTCGCCCACCTTGATGCGACCGTCGTTCTGAGCCGTCAGATTGCGTCTCTGGGTATCTACCCTGCGGTTGACCCGCTGGATTCCACCAGCCGTCAGCTTGACCCGCTCGTTGTTGGTCAGGAGCACTACGATGTTGCCCGTGGCGTACAGTCAATCCTCCAGCGTTATCAGGAACTGAAAGATATCATCGCAATCCTCGGGATGGATGAGCTGTCAGAAGAAGATAAACTGGTTGTTGCACGTGCCCGTAAAATCCAGCGCTTCCTGTCTCAGCCGTTCTTCGTGGCAGAAGTCTTCACCGGTTCACCGGGTAAGTTCGTTTCCCTGAAAGACACTATCCGTGGCTTTAAAGGTATCCTGGAAGGTGATTACGATCATCTGCCGGAGCAGGCGTTCTACATGGTTGGTACCATCGAAGAAGCTGTGGAAAAAGCGAAGAAGATTTAATCCGGTTGACAGGAGGCTGATATGTCTGCAATGACGTTTCACCTGACGGTAGTAAGTGCCGAAAAACAACTGTTTAAGGGCTTAGTCCAGAAGATTCAGGTGACAGGCAGTGAAGGTGAGCTGGGTATTTACCCGATGCATACCCCGCTGCTGACTGCCATAAAACCGGGCATGGTACGGATTGTTAAGCAATTTGGCGAAGAAGAGCTTATCTACCTTTCAGGCGGAATGCTCGAAGTACAGCCAAACGGCGTTATCGTACTTGCGGACACGGCTATCCGTGCAAACGATCTGGATGCTGCACTGGCGATGGAATCAAAACGCCGCGCGGAAGAAAACATCCGGAAAGCACATGGTGACGTGGATTATGCTCAGGCATCAGCCGAACTGGCAAAAGCAATTGCAAAATTACGTGTAATTGACGAATTAGCCAAGAAGATGATGTAACCGAGGCAGTTAAAATATAAAAGCCAGTCAGTATCTGCTGACTGGCTTTTTTGCGTTGCGAAATATGTGGTATTTTCGTGTGTAAACAGGTTTACTTGGCACTCTAAAAGAGGAGCGATCAGATTTCTTATGTCTACGAATGCTAAAAGTGTGGTAATTCTCGCTGCGGGTAAAGGTACCCGGATGTACTCCGCGCTGCCGAAGGTGTTACATCACCTGGCGGGCAAACCGATGGTTCAGCATGTGATTGATACTGCCCTTTCACTGGGCGCACAGAATGTGCATCTGGTTTACGGACACGGCGGTGATTTATTACAGAATACGCTGTCGGATCAGAATCTGAACTGGGTTTTACAGGCAGAACAACTGGGAACCGGGCATGCGATGCAGCAGGCTGCACCTCACTTTGCCGATGACGAAGATATTCTGATGCTGTACGGCGATGTTCCGCTGATCGCGGCTGAAACCCTGGAACGCCTGATGGCGGTCAAACCGGAAGGCGGCATTGGCCTGCTGACGGTGATCCTGGATAACCCGGCGGGTTACGGCCGCATCATCCGTGAAAACGGACTGGTGACCGGGATTATCGAACAGAAAGATGCCTCTGAAGAGCAGCAGAAAATCAAAGAAATCAATACCGGTATTCTGGTTGCCAATGGTGGTGATCTCAAACGCTGGTTAGCAAAACTGAACAACAATAATGCGCAGGGTGAATTTTATATCACCGATATTATTGCCATTGCGCATCAGGAAGGACGTCGTATTGAGACGGCTCATCCGGAAAAACTGAGTGAAATGGAAGGGGTGAATAACCGCCTTCAGCTCGCGGCGCTGGAGCGTATTTATCAGCGTGAACAGGCTGATCGTCTGTTGCTCGAAGGTGTGATGATTCTGGATCCGGCGCGTTTTGACCTGCGCGGCACTCTGACACACGGCAAAGATGTCATCATTGACGTGAATGTCATTATCGAAGGCAATGTGACTCTCGGTAATAATGTGGTAATTGGCGCCGGTTGTGTGCTGAAAGATTGCGTTATCGGTGATGGCTCGGTGCTCAGCCCGTATACCGTGGTGGAATCATCTGAAATGGCCCGCGACTGTACTGTTGGTCCGTTTGCCCGTCTGCGTCCCGGCTCTGTGCTGGCAGACAAAGCCCATGTCGGCAACTTTGTTGAAATGAAGAAAGCGACACTCGGCGTCGGCTCCAAAGCCGGACATCTCAGCTACCTGGGGGATGCGGAAATCGGTAACGATGTGAATATCGGTGCCGGAACCATCACCTGTAACTATGATGGTGCAAACAAATTCAAAACGGTAATCGGCGATGATGTTTTTGTCGGCTCTGATACTCAGCTGGTGGCACCGGTCACTATCGGGAAAGGCGCGACCGTCGGTGCCGGTACAACCGTAACAAAAGATGTGGGTGATAATGAACTGGTGATAAGCCGGGTCAGACAAACCCAGATTTCCGGCTGGAAACGTCCGGTAAAAATGAAAAAGTAAATACAATAATAACCCCATATCTACACAGCCCGGGGACACGGCAACGCCGTAAAAACAATCAGGCAGGACATCGTTAAATCAGGAATTTACAACTATGTGTGGAATTGTTGGTGCAGTAGCACAACGTGATATCGCTGAAATTCTGTTAGAAGGGCTT
>UMGS01014229.1_pt1 | contig 20260 bp, 19 predicted proteins | sample 1965341 | NCBI WGS metagenome assembly UMGS01 (sample SAMEA4836079, study PRJEB28245) | human gut metagenome | biome: gut microbiome; material: fecal sample | place: Denmark | collected 2008 | reverse complement strand
TTGTTATCCCTTGATGAGGCGCTAGAAAAATTACTTGAAAAACCGGTGGCAATCACAGATACCCTTAGTATCCCTTTGCATAAGGCAGCAGGTTATATCTTAAGTGAGCACATCACTTCACCACTCAATGTACCTCCTTTCGATAATTCTGCCATGGATGGTTACGGTATACGTTATACGGATCTAAACACTCAATCTCCTTTACCTATTGCAGGCAAAGCGTTTGCTGGAGTCCCTTTTGAAGGTGAATTACCACAAGGACAATGTGTTCGTATCATGACCGGAGCCATGATACCCGCAGGTGTCGATACCGTTATTATGCAAGAAGAAATACAAGTGACTGACAACGGTATTCTTTTTCCACATCCGGCCAAGCTTGGACAAAATATTCGTCGTATTGGTGAGGATATAAAACAAAACGATATCGTCTTAGCCGCAGGAACAAAACTTTCTACAGCACAGTTACCTCTTATTGCTTCACTCGGTATTGCCAATATTAATGTTTACCGCAAATTAAAAGTGGCCGTATTTTCAACGGGTGATGAGTTGCAAACTATTGGCCAACCATTAAAAGCGGGGCAAATCTATGATACTAACCGCTTTGCCGTACGCTTAATGTTGGAAAAATTAGATTGTGATGTGCTTGATTTAGGCGTTATTCCAGATTCGCCAGAAAAACTGCGAGAAACTTTTAAAACCGCTGATGCACAAGCGGATTTAGTGATTAGCAGTGGCGGAGTTTCTGTGGGTGAAGCGGACTATACTAAACAAATTTTAGATGAAATAGGCGAAATTGGTTTTTGGAAATTAGCCATTAAGCCAGGTAAACCTTTTGCTTTTGGTCGCTTACATAATGCTTGGTTCTGCGGATTACCGGGTAATCCTGTATCAGCAACAGTGACATTCTACCAATTAGTACAGCCTTTAATTGCCCGTTTATCTGGTTTTAGTCAGTGGCGAGCACCACAGCGTTTCCATGCTAAAACCTGTTCACCATTAAAAAAATCTGCCGGTCGTCTGGATTTCCAACGCGGTATCGCCAGTATTAATGAAAATGGTGAATGGCAAGTAACAACGTCAGGACATCAAGGCTCTCACGTATATAGCTCCTTTAGTGTGGCAAACTGTTTTATCGTCTTAGAGCGAGAGCGTGGTAAAGTTGCAGCGGGTGAAACCGTCACTATTGAGCTATTTAATCCTCTGCTAAAAAGCGAATAGTGTTTATGAGTATAGAATTAACCGATGAAGAAACGCTGCGTTATAATCGCCAAATTGTGTTAAGAGGCTTTGATTTTGACGGTCAAGAAGCACTGAAAGGTGCTTCTGTATTGATTGTCGGTGTTGGGGGATTAGGCTGTAGTGTATCGCAATATCTCACTGCCGCAGGTGTTGGCAAACTGACACTATTAGATTTTGATACCGTTTCACTGTCCAATCTTCAACGCCAGATCCTGCATCGCGATAGCACCATTGGTCAGCCGAAAGTTTTATCAGCTAAAACAACATTAAACGCGATTAATCCCCATGTACAGATAGATACGGTTGATGCACTACTTGAAGATAAAGCACTGGCTGAATTAATCAGCCAACATCATCTGGTAATGGATTGCACAGATAATGTCACTATCCGCGAACAACTAAATCGACTGTGTTTTGTGCAGAAAAAACCCTTAGTATCTGGTGCAGCAATTCGTATGGAAGGCCAAATTAGCGTCTTTACCTATCAAGATGATGAACCTTGCTATCGCTGTTTAAGTCATCTTTTTGGTGATAATGCACTCACTTGTGTTGAAGCGGGTATTATGGCCCCTGTTGTGGGTACTATTGGCACTTTACAGGCCATTGAAGCCATCAAATTACTCACTGGTTATGGCGAAACTTTACATGGCAAAGTATTAATTTTTGACGCTATGCGGATGCAATTTCGTGAATTTAAGCTACCTAAAAATCCACACTGTGATGTATGTGCGGCTAATTTGCCCAATAATTGACCCCTTCTAATATTTTAATAGGGTAAGTAGCTATCGGTTCTGCTTACCTTATTCTCTTCCATATAGTGGTATTCTATGCGGTTTATCCTATTATTTTCGCCCGTTGATAAAACAGTTAGTTAAATCAATGTAACACGCAGGTAGTATTGAGCGTCATTTAATTCTAATATGACCGCCCGCATCAAAACTTCATAGGATGCCCAATCAGTACCGAAAATTAGCCATCATCGCCAAAAAAGCTATACAAGGTAGAAGAATGACATTTCAAATTGCAGACACACTCTATTATAACGGCCTAATCTATACCGCTGATAATAGTAACAATTTCGTCGAAGCTATCGCTATTTCCCAAGGCATTATTATTGCTACAGGCACAAAATCGAATTTACTTGCTTACTGTAATGAAAAAACACAGCATATCGATTTACAGAAGAAAATGGTGATGCCCGGCATTATTGATGCTCATATGCATCCATTTTGGGGGGGAGCCACATTAGCAGGTTGTCACCTTGATTATCTCTCCTTAACAATCGATGAAATTCTATCGCGTATCCAACGCTATCTTGATGCTGATCCCATCGATAGTGATACAGCTTGGTTGAAAGTGTCAGCATGGTATCGTGAAGGGATGCAACCGGAAGGGATACAAATGACGCGTTATCACCTTGATAGCTTAAATACGTCTCGCCCTATCTTACTTTTTTCTAGTGATTGTCATAGCGTATTAGCAAATTCCCGCGCACTAGAATTATTAAATATTACGGCTGAAACCCCCGATCCCCCTGATGGCAATATTGAACGTGATGGGGATAGAACACCTATTGGTATTCTTGAAGATGCGCCAGCTATGCAGGCTATCGATAGTCTACCGCCTTTAACGGCAGAGCAAAATCTACAAATCGCACGCCATGTACAAAAGTTGCTCAATCAACAAGGGGTAACGACTATCATGGATGCACGTGTTGGTGAGCCACAATTACGTGCCTTTAATACCTTGCGAGAAGCGGGTGAATTAACGGTTCGTGTTGAGAATGCGGTTGAAATTACCCCTGATGATGTGGCTGATATTGCAGCTATTCCTCATGCTGTACAACAAGCAATAACACGATTCTCTCACTGGCATCAAATCAGTCAAGGCGCGCAACCCAGTGTCGCTATTCGCCATATTAAGCTTTTTCTTGATGGTGTATTACAAGCGCCGATTATGACAGCACGTTTACACGCCCCTTATCGTATTAATGTCGGTACGGATGAAACGCCTCATTGGCAAGATTCAGAGCATGTTGGCGATCTCTATTTTTCACCTGAAATCTTGACGCCATTAGTCACTGAGATTAGCCGTGCAGGTTATCATCCTCATATTCATACCGTCGCTGAAGGGGCTATTAGTGTCGCACTTGACGCCATTAGTGAAATGCGCAAAGCCTTGCCAGAAAAAGATATTCGCCCCGGCCTTGCGCATAACGAATTAATGTGTGAAAAAGATTATGCGCGCTTTGCCCAATTAAATACCTACCCTTTTCTCTCCTTTCAATGGGCTGGCGTAGAGCAACATAATATTGATAAAGATCTTGAAATGTTAGGCAAAGCACGTTGCCAATATCTAGAAACCGCCGGTAAATTTATTGATGCGGGAGTGACTGTCGCATTTGGCAGTGATTGGCCGATTGATCCATTAAATGAGTGGTATGACTTTAAAGTTGCCATGACTCGACAAAAAGATCCCTCTCAGCCACGTTTAGATAATGATCGCAATCTCACCTTAATCGAAGTATTACGAGCCGCCACCATTAATGCCGCTTATGCACTAGATATGGATAAACAGATTGGTTCATTAGAAGTAGGGAAATTCGCCGATTTTATTGTCTTAGATAGAAACTTGTTTGAAATATCGGCAGAAGATATTGAAAATGTCAGGGTATTGTGTACGATAATTGCGGGGAAACCCACAATTTAGCTGAATAACATAATTAATAAACCCGCACTCAGCGGGTTTATTTTTGCCATGATTAAGCGAAAATTACAAAGCAATACCCATCACGGTACTGACTTCTTTTAACCCTTCTCGCTGATAAAAACGTTTAGCATCGGCATTTTCAGCCAATACTGAAAGCTCTAGGTGGGTCATTTTTTGTTGTTTTGCCCACGCCTTCATGGCATTTAGCAACAATGCCCCTGCCCCTTGTCCACGAACAGAAGGGTCAACAACAATATCAAAAATATAGGCATATTTACGCTGTACTAAACAGTTAAATAGCGGTGTCTCTTGTATTTGGGCAATAGTAAAACCGACAATTTTCTGTTCTAACTCAGCCACTAACAGATGAAATTTATCATTTTTAATGCCATTAATAATAAATGCTTCATCTTGTTTACCCGGTTTTAATCTTTCTGGCTGTAATTTCGCCATCTCAGCAAATAAATAGCCATACAGGGTATTAATCTGCTCAACATCAGAAAGTACAGCTTTTCTTATGGTTATCATGCTCTACCTTTATTTATCGTAGGTTTTAATCGAAGGGGCAATATAACTTTCAAATTTATCTAATAACTGGATAGGTGATTGCTCAACAATCGCCATATGACGATATTTTTCATGTAAGAATTTTTCATCTACCATTTTATCTATCATAGCCAGTAATGGCTGATAAAAATCATTAATATTAAATATACCTAATGGCTTTTGATGAAGGCCAATTTGGCTCCAAGTAAACACTTCGCTGAACTCTTCTAATGTGCCAAAACCCCCCGGCAGTGCCACAAAGCCGTCCGCGAGTTCAATCATTTTACTTTTACGTTGGTGCATAGTTTCAACGACATGGAGCTCTGTCAGATTTTTATGTGAGATTTCACGCCCTTCTAATAGCGTTGGGATCACACCAATAACTTTACCCCCTTCCTGTAAAACGGTATCCGCGAGCGTGCCCATAATTCCTACACTGGCACCACCATAAACTAAAGTGATATTACGTTTAACCAGCTCTTTAGCAAAAAGAATCGCTTGTTGTTTATAAATTGGTGAAGCGCCTAAACTTGAACCACAATACACGGCAATAGACTTTATTTTATTCATTTTTAATTCTCTTTAGCTAGTTAAAACGAGTGAAAAATTATACTGAACCCCTCAGTTATAAAAAAGGTCAAAAAAAATTATTTTATCGCTTTTATAATATATCTCTCTGTTTGTTTTATTAATAATACACATTTAATTTGATTGTTTTTATTCATCCTTATTGTATTTTCCAAATATATTTTAATATTATTAAACTATCCCTAAACTAAAATAATTTAAGTTGTGTTATTAATAAATAATTAATAAATAATTAATAAATAACTATATTAAAAATCACAAATTTACTTTATATTATGTGATCCTTTGTTATATAGGATAACAGAGTACTCAACGCTTTACTTTTGACGAGGTTTTTCAGGATGTTGTCAGCCAGACACTCAGCTAAATTACAGGTGTTCTACCCTGTGCTTCTTTTGCTTCTTTCTATGCTATCAATACAAAGTGGCGCATCATTGGCAAAAAGCCTGTTTCCTGTTATTGGCGCCCCCGCAGTCACAGCATTACGCCTTTTTTTAGGTACTCTGATCCTGTTTTTTATTTTTAAACCATGGCGTCTAAGCTTTTCTCGTAGTGCCATAATGCCACTATTTTTATATGGTTTATCATTAGGGGCAATGAACTACTTATTCTACTTGGCTCTTGAAACTATTCCATTAGGTATTGCAGTAGCACTTGAGTTTACAGGACCGCTTGCGGTAGCGATGTTTTCTTCACGCAGAGCAATCGATTTTTTATGGATAATCTTAGTGATTGCTGGCTTAGGGTTATTACTGCCGATTGGGGATAATATTCACGGACTCGATCCCCTAGGCATTTTATATGCATTAGGTGCGGGTGTCGGTTGGGCACTGTATATTGTTTTCGGACAACGTGCAGGAAAAGGCTATGGCGCAGCGACAGTTTCTATTGGCTCACTTATCGCCGCCTTTATCTTTTTCCCTATTGGTATGCTACAAAGTAGCCCTGAGCTAGTTTTTAGTTGGTCTATATTACCTATTGGATTAGCTATTGCGATTTTATCTACCGCTTTTCCTTATACTTTGGAAATGATTGCACTTACCCGTTTACCGGCAAAAACCTTTGGGACATTGATGAGTTTAGAGCCTTGTATGGGGGCTTTTATTGGTATTATTTTCTTACATGAACATTTAACGTTAATACAATGGGTTGCGTTGGCATTTATTGTGTTAGCGTCAATTGGTTCCACTGCAACCATGAAAAGAAAAACCAAAATTGAAAAAGTAGAATAAATATTTATACAGTTTAACTTATTAATAAATAAAATATTAAATGAAAAGAGATCAGTTGATCTCTTTTTACTTATTAAATAATAACTTTACTTCCCTAACATTGCTATTTTAAGCATATTGTCTTATTCTAAATAGGCTATTTCGATAGATGACATTTTTATTAGTAATGCCCTATCAATTTAATAGTAGCAAGCGATAAGACTAACCATTAATAATCCACTATCATAATTAACAGAAATTAAGATATTGAGTTATTAATTATTTAGGGAGAACGATTATGAGTACTGCTAAATTAGTCAAATCCACACCTTCAGCCCTGCTTTATACCCGTAATAATGTTGATGACAGTGTTAAACTGCATACTATCGAACTACTGCAGCAAATGGTGACTCAGTTTATCGATTTGTCTCTCATTACCAAACAAGCACACTGGAATATGCGCGGTAGAAACTTTATTGCCGTACACGAAATGGTAGATGGTTTCCGTGATACCATCAATGAACATACTGATGAGTTTGCTGAGCGTTTAGTACAATTAGGTGGCACAGTCCTTGGTACACCACAAACTGTCAGTAAAAAAACACCTTTAAAAGCCTATCCACTCGATATTCATGATGTGCAAGATCACCTTAAAGCATTGGCTGATCGCTATGCGGTAGTCGCTAATGATATTCGTAAAGCGATTGATGAAGTTGAAGATGAAGATACTGCTGATATGTTTACCGCAGCATCCCGTGATCTAGATAAATTCTTATGGTTTATTGAAGCAAATATTGAAAACTAATTGCTTATTTAATCACATGCTTCTTACTGAAAAGGGCTACCAATATAGGTAGCCTTTTTATTATTCTGTTTTAGGTATATCTGGCTGATAAATAGGAAAGACAGGTAGCGCGGTTAATAGCCGTGAGCCGTAGTTTTTCGTTAATAAACGTCTATCATAAATAACAACTTCACCATGGCAATGATGACTACGAATAAGACGCCCAACTTGCTGGATCAAATTAAATGATGCACTTGGTAAGCTTTGCACTTCAAAAGGATAACGTTTCAGTGATTTTAGCCATTCCCCTTCCGTCACAATAACCGGATCAGTAACAGGTGGAAAAGCAATTTTATGAATATGTACTTGCGTTAAATAGTCACCTTTTAAATCTAACCCTTCAGCAAAAGATTGTAGCCCAATTAACACACTATTATCACCCGCATCAATACGCTTACAATGTGTCTCCACTAAACGATAGCGTGGTTGATCTCCTTGAACTAAGAGACTCAAACGTAGATCTTTAACTTCCTCTAAAAACCCTTCCATCGCCCGTTGACTACTAAATAATACTAATTGCCCTCGATGGTGGTTTTCTACCATTCCTTGACGAAAATAGCGTGCCATCTCTTTTAAATGCGCTTTTTCATTCGCCATTGTCGGTTCATAACGCATTTTAGGGATAACGAGTTTCCCTTGCCTTTCATGTGTAAAAGGCGATGACAAGGTAATAAAACGATCATCAAAGTGTTCGCTTAGTCCTGTAAGCTCTTGAATACGCGAAAAACTGTTTAATGAACGTAGTGTGGCAGAAGTGATCACCACATGAGGAATATTTTTCCATAATAATTGTGTTAACTGTTCACTAACGCGAATACCAGCACAATGTAAATAGAGATGTGACTGCTTTTTATCATAACGACGAGTAAGCCATTTCGAGACGGGTGCTTTTGATGTCTGCTCTAATGTCGCAAGTCGCCATAGTTTTGCCATATTTTCCAGATAACCAACCATTCGGCTAGTGGTTAAAATCGCGCGATGTAAACGTACAACATCTTCTTTTGCTGTTCGCTCAGTTAAGTCGTTAAGAATCGACTCACCTAACATTTTTAAACCATCGGTTAGCTTAAATAAGTTTTGGCAACATAACAGTAATTGTTCAGGTAATTGACCTAAGGGAAATAAATATTCATCATTTTCACTGCGCTCAGGCAATAACGCGCGGGTAAAATGTTCAACGTCTTGGTAGGCTTCGCGCATTTTTGCAATATGAGCATCAAAACGAATGGGATCGGCTAATTTGGGTGGTTTGACAGGGATAAATTGTGCTAAATATTGGCTGACATGACGAGTCATATTATCAAGTTGCATATTTAATGCCGATAAGGTTATTTCCCCTTCAACTTCAAGCGCATCTCTAGCAACATCAGGAATATGATGCCCTTCATCCAATACTAATAAAATATTTTTTGCATCAGGTAACACCGATTCACTTTCCATCGCAGCCATCACAAGAGCATGATTGGTGATAACCACATCAACTTCGTCTATTTCTCGACGGGCCAGAAAAAAAGGACAGCGATGATAGTATTGGCAATTACGACCTAAGCAATTCATTTTATCTGTGCTAATCTTGCGCCATAAACTATCCGTTAATGCTCGTTTATGGTGATCACGCAAACCATCCCAACCAAAGCTGGTAAAATCGTGTTTTAACTCTTGGCAAATCTCCCTTTCCGCACTGGTTGCGACATCAACTTTATCTTCCAGCAAGAACATTAAATCAATTTGCTCACCTTCTGTTGCACAAATTGCCTCTAAATTACGGGGACATAAATAACGACCTCGCCCAAAAGCCCCAGTAAAAGTCAGGTCTGGAATAATTTTTTTTAGTAAAGGCAGATCTTTGCTGTAAATTTGATCTTGTAGCGCCACATTCGCCGTACTGATAATCAGTGGTTTTTTCTCTTCCCGACTGATAGCAATACCAGGAATAAGATAAGAGAGTGTTTTACCTACTCCGGTAGGCGCTTCAATAATTAGATGTCGCCCCATTTCATCAGAAAATGTCTTCGCAACTTCAGCAATCATTTCGCGCTGAGGCGCTCGTGGAATAAAGCCTTCAATATGCTCAGGTAATGCTTTATACCATTGGCTGATTTGCATTTTTACAGATTGAGAAAGGGACATAACTACTCTATTTGTCATTAAAATAAGCGTTATTGTCGCATAACACTGTATAAAAATCAGTAGTCAGCTGCACTTACTCGCCTTTTTCATCAAATACTGCGTAATACGCTAAAACTCTCCAATATTATTGTGGTATTTATCGAAGTCGTTATAAAACAAACATCACGGGGTTATTTAGAAAATAACTGATTTTAGTTTTACTAGAGGTACAGCACTTGTTTCAATGGCATATCTAGATATACTTTTTAGTAACATTCATCTGCACATAAATCTTATGAAAAAATTACTTCTTGTTGTTATCGCACTACTGGCTTTTGGCTCCCTTGGGGGCGTTTTTCTTGCCGGACTAAATATTTATACGCGCTCAACCACACCGGTAGACACAGAGCAAACTCAACCTAATCGCTCACCAGCACAGCAATTTCCAGCTCTACCAGATAGCTCACCATCGACGAAATAAAGAGGTTGCACCATGGAATTTGATTATTTTGTTACTCCACAATGGCTTTTTGAACATCACGACGATCAAGATCTGGTGATAGTTGATGTCAGTGCGCCCATGCCTACGCAAGATATTGACTATCATCAGCGCTATCTTGAACGTCATATCCCTGGTGCCCATTTTTTTGATCTGGATGAAATCGCCGATAAAACAACATCATTACCACATATGTTGCCATCTGACACACTGTTTTCTGAAACCTTAACTCAGTTAGGTATTTCAAATAATACAACAGTGATCCTCTATGATATCGGCAATCTCTTTTCAGCACCTCGTGGCTGGTGGACTTTTACTACCTTAGGTTGTCACAAGGTGCGTATTCTGGCCGGTGGTTTACAAGCTTGGCAAGAAGCGGGGGTCTCCCTTGAACAAGGAGAAACGCCCAACGTCCCAGCCACTCACCCTTTTATCGTCACACGCCACACTCAACGCCGTGTCGATAAACAGCAAGTACTGGATAATCTGACCACGCAGCAAAATCAAATCATTGATGCTCGCTCGGCGGATAGATTTTATGGCAGAGCACCAGAGCCTCGCCCTGGTTTACGTCGGGGTCATATTCCCAATAGTAAAAATGTTCCTTGGGATAGCTTAGTCATTAATGGACAATTAAAAGATAAAGCACAATTACAGCACATATTTGAACAAGCGGGAGTCGATTTATCTCAGCCAATTATTGTCAGTTGTGGCTCAGGTATGACTGCGGCTATTCTATTTTTAGCTTTAACTCTATTGGGCTGCCAAAATATCGCACTGTATGATGGCTCTTGGGCGCAGTGGGGAGCAGAAAACACATTACCTTGCGTGTGCATTTAAAAAATAATAGCAACTAATAATCCCCCAAATTAGTATTTAATTAAGGGGATTGTTTTAATTAATCAGTAAGTGTTACACCAATTGTAGCTGCGCTATATTTTCTCCCCAATCGGCAACACGTTGGAAGTTAAAGCCTGAACGCTGGTAAAAATAATGAGCAAGTTTATTGTCTTGGTGATATCCGACGATTAATAACGGGATGTGTTGATGATTATTCGCTTTAATATCATCAATTAACAATGCCATTGCTTGTTTGCCAATGCCTTTGCCTTGAAAAAAAAACGTCAATCATAAATCGATAAATCCAATAATTTCCATCGTCAGGATCTATACCGTACATCACCATCCCAGCCAGCTCATTGTTATAGGATATACCTTTCAACTTAAACGATGGTAAAAATTGGACTTCTGCAATTGAATAAAGATTAGAGGCAATAAATTGCGCTTGAACGTCGCTAACGGATAATTCTGCACATATTTCCCAATTATCTTTATTAATATCAATAAGGGTTACCATTCACTTCTCCATAATTTTAGAGAAGTTTACACTTCTCTAAAGGTTAATTGATTGCTTTTTTATTGTCTTACTCAGTTCTATTTTCAACATAATAACCCCCTTGTTGCTGATATAATGTAGATTAGATATTACACTTATTAATATGCAGATATATTTTAATTTTTGCAATAGAAAACAGCACGTTTTATCTTACATAAAAGTAAACCCGCATTAAGCGGGTTTAGTCTTTTTTAAAACAGTTTGTTGCATATTAGCTAGCAAATATTTTTGCAAGATAAAGGACAACAATAGCACCAATCACCGCGACAACAAAACTACCAAAATTGAAACCATCTACTTTGCCTTTACCAAAGAAATTACTAATTACACCACCAACTACAGCACCCACAATACCTAGAATACAGGTCCAGATAAGGCCGATATCATACGAGCCAGGCATTAAGAATTTGGCTAAGATACCCGCAATAAGACCGAACACAATCCAAGAAAGAAATCCCATAGTTCCCCCTAAATGTAGTGATAATATAGATAGTATATTAAAAATGGTCACTTTAAGAGTGTAAGACGAAATAGTGATTTTTTCCAATAATTGTACTTAAACAGCAATTATTTTTTTCATATTCAGATATTTTTACCTTTTTATAGAAAAAACCAGCACCTTATTATTAATGCTGGTTTTGGCTATTAATAACCTATTGTGGTTATTATAACGCTTCTATTATTTTGGCTATTTCAGGTGAGGTTTTTAGCGTTCTAATTTGACTAAAAAGTGCATCAGCATCTTGATACTCTTTTCTTAAATATCCCAACCACTGTTTTATACGGGAAGCATGGTAATAAGTGGTATCCCCTTGCTTTTCTAGACGAATATAGCGTTTAAGTAATTGGATCACTTGTGACCAAGGCATTTTTTCTTCAATACCTTTTATCACATTACTTAAATTGGGCGTATGCATCGCCCCGCGACCTATCATAATCGCATCACAGCCGGTTATCTTTAAACAAGAGATAGCATCTTCTCGACACCAAATCTCACCGTTAGCGATAACGGGAATAGTCAATTTTTGGCGAATTTCACCAATCGCTTGCCAGTTTATCTTATCAGCACGATAACCATCTTCTTTTGTTCTACCGTGGATAGTAATTTCTGTCGCGCCACCTTGTTCTACAGCATCGGCAATTTCATGGCAATAAGATGAACAATCCCACCCTAATCGTACCTTTACAGAAACAGGTAAATCCGCAGGTACAGCACCACGCATCGCTTTAGTTGCTTGATAAATCGTTTCTGGTTGTTTTAATAACGAAGCACCACCGCCATTACCATTGACGGTTTTAGAAGGACAACCACAATTAAGATCAACGCCCCATGAACCTAAAGAGACGGCTCGAAAAGCGTTTTCTGCCAACCATTGTGGATTTTGCCCTAATAATTGTACCCGCACCAAGGTGCCACTTTGCGTGCGGCTTTGGGTATGTAATTCAGGGCATAAACGATAAAATGCTTTTGGCGGTAATAATGAATCAACAACGCGAATAAATTCCGTGATACAGAGATCGTAATGATTAATCGCCGTCAGTAGATCTCTCACAAGGGGGTCTAACACCCCCTCCATTGGCGCTAATAGGACTCGCACAGTTTAGCCTCAAAATTCTTTTCTAGCTTTTGACCAAGGATTTTGATTATCACGATCATCATCGTGTTTGCGTGAACGTCTAGCTGGTTTAGATTTATTCTGTTTTATCTCACCCGTTTCACTCTCTTTTTGATTACGACTATTTTTATTACGTGGTGTATGGCGATTATCTTTACCACGCATATCAGCACGACCATGTCCGCCTTCTTTATTATTATTACGTGCTTTATTCTTTGGCTTTTTATGCAAAGGTGCCGCTTTTATTGAGGGATCAGGATCATAACCTTCTAATGCTAAACGAGGGATTTCACGTTTTAATAAGCGTTCAATATCAGCTAATAAGCCATGTTCATCAACACAAACTAAAGATATCGCTTTACCTGTTGCCGCCGCACGCCCTGTTCGACCAATACGATGAACGTAATCTTCTGCTACCTGCGGTAATTCAAAGTTGACCACATAAGGAAGTTGGTCAATATCAAGTCCCCGCGCTGCAATATCAGTGGCAACTAACGCTTTTAATTTACCGTCTTTAAAATCAGCTAAAGCACGTGTTCTAGCTCCTTGGCTTTTATTACCGTGGATCGCCGCTGATTTGATGCCATCTAAATTAAGATGTTCAGCTAATTTATTCGCACCATGTTTAGTTCGAGTAAAAATAAGAACTTGAGGCCAATTTTCTAGACCAATTAAGTGTGATAACAGCTCTGTCTTACGCTTTTTATCCACTAAATGGACATATTGATCAACAGATTCAGCCGCTGAGTTTTTGGGGGCAACAGCAATACTTATAGGATTGTTGAGTAGTGAGTTAGCAAGCCCTGTTATCTCTTTTGAAAAAGTCGCTGAAAAGAGTAAATTTTGTCGTTTTTTCGGTAACTTATTGATGACTCGACGAATATCATGAATAAATCCCATATCTAACATACGATCAGCTTCATCTAACACCAATACTTCAACGCGAGATAAGTCGACAGCATTTTGATGTTCAAGATCAAGTAAGCGGCCCGGTGTTGCAATCAAAACATCGACGCCACCTCGTAGTTTCATCATTTGAGGATTGATACTAACGCCACCAAAAACCACCAATGAACGAATAGGTAAATAACGACTATAAGCTTTTACGTTATCGGCAATTTGTGCAGCTAATTCACGTGTAGGGGTTAAAATAAGCGCTTTAACTGGCTTACGCCCTTTCGTTTTCTCTGCTGATGTAGCGAGTTTTTCCAGTATCGGTAATGTAAATGCGGCCGTTTTTCCCGTACCCGTTTGTGCACTCGCTAATACGTCCTTACCCGCCAAAATCGGCTCAATCGCCTGTTGTTGAATAGGGGTTGGGGTTTTATACCCTTGTTCATCAATAGCGCGGAGAAGCGCCTCACTTAAACCAAGCGATGTAAAATCGGTCAAAACAGAAATCTCCTACAACCAGAACGTATAACACGGTGATTGAAATTAAAAATGACGGGCTTTCACCGCAAGGTGAAAGAGAATGAACCTTATCAGGTTAACCTAATAGCGGCCATTTTAACAGTTTTGCCATCTTGCGAATATAAAAATAATTTTTAAATAAATCATGTTTTTTTTATTACATGTCATCTTTATTTCATTATTTACTACAAATTTATCCTGTTACTCAATATCATCGAATATACTACTTTCAATAACGACTATTTTAATGTTATTTCTTTGTTACATTTTACTTAAGTAAGGTATCCTTATGCCAGACACACACCAAAAGAAAACTCGAGGGGAACTTGCAAAACGACAGTTATTAGAAGCTGCCTGTGAAATCTTTGGTAAAAATGGGCCTGATAGCGCCACAACTCGCCAGATTGCGCAAGCTGCGAAGCAAAATATCGCGGCTATTGCTTACTATTTTGGCTCTAAAGAAGGGTTATATCTCGCTGTTGCACAGTATATTGCCGATTTAATTCGACTTGATTTTGAACCCACCGTTGCACAACTTGATGATTTTCTTGAAAAACCCAATCCAACAGAGCACTTACCCCTATTACAAAAACTGATCATTGACAGTTTTTTGCAATATGCCCGACTCGTACTTGATAAAAGCAATGTACATATCAGTCGTATTATGGCAAGAGAACAACTTGTTCCCACAGAAGCCTATTCCCTTATCCACCAGCAAGCGTTATCTCCGCTATTAACTCGTGTAAATCGTTTATTAGCACTTTATATTGGCTTAGATCCAACTTTACCAAAAACCATGCTACATACTCACGCTATTTTGGGAGAGGTGCTATCATTTCGATTAGTACGAGAAACCATTTTACGCCAAACTGGATGGGATAGAATTGGTAAACAGGAATATGAAATTATTTCTAATACCTTAAAAGTACATATTACTTTACTACTTGATGGACTAAGAGAGATCTATACTCATAACAACCATGCATAAATATAAATAGAGTTATTATGAAAACGAAAAAAATCAGTGTCTTTATTATCTTAATGATTATTATCGGTATTATCGCAGGTATCTATTATTATGAAGAGAACAAAGATCCTGAGTTAGTACTCTATGGAAATGTTGATATTCGGACGGTTAACTTAAGTTTTCGTGTTGCAGGCAAGTTAGCGGAACTACAAGTTGATGAAGGTGCGCCGGTCACCAAGGGTCAATTATTAGGCCAACTCGATGATGCACCTTACATTAATGCATTAAATAAAGCTTATGGTGAACGTGATAGTGCCATCGCTTCATTAGCCTTAATGGAGGCTGGTTACCGCAGTGAAGAAATTGCACAAGCCCAGTCAGATGTGTCATTAAAACGTGCCGCATGGCAATATGCTGAAAACTTTTATAAGCGACAACAAGATCTTGCTAATCGCAAAGTTATTTCAGCCAATGACTTAGACAGTGCCCGCAATAATCGTAACCAAGCGGCTGCGGCATTAAAAGCAGCACAAGACAAACTCAATCAATATCAAAATGGTTATCGCCAAGAAGATATTGATATGGCAAGAGGTCAAGTACTTCAAGCCAAAGCGGCAGTTGCCCAAGCAGAGCTTAATCTTCAAGACACCAAATTAACCTCACCTGCAGAAGGAACTATACTGACTCGTGCTGTGGAGCCTGGCACTATTTTATCAGCAGGAAGCCCTGTTTTTACTGTTTCTTTAACTAACCCTGTGTGGGTTAGAGCTTATATTAGTGAAAATCATTTAGGTGAAGCGATACCTAATCGCGAAGTGTATCTTTATACCGACAGTCGCAAAGATAAGCCTTATCACGGCACTATAGGTTTTGTTTCGCCAACCGCTGAATTTACCCCTAAAAGCGTTGAAACACCGGAACTACGCACTGATCTAGTTTATCGTATAAGAGTGGTTGTCACCGATGCTGATGATGCATTACGCCAAGGAATGCCAGTGACCTTGAAATTTGCACCGACTCATTAAGTTGAGGAGAGGCAATCAATATGGATAACACAAATTACACCATCAATTTAAGCGGTGTTGAAAAACGCTTTATTGGGCTTGAAAAACCGGCGGTTGCTTCACTCACCGCCACCATTACCGGTGGTTCAGTCACAGGTCTTGTCGGCCCTGATGGTGCGGGAAAAACAACCCTAATTCGCATGCTAGCAGGATTACTAAAACCTGATGCTGGTGAGATCAAAATTTTAGGAATGGATCCGCAAAAACAGAGTGTTGATGTTAGGGCGATCCTCGGTTATATGCCACAAAAATTTGGCTTATATGAAGATCTCACTGTGCTAGAGAATCTCAATCTTTATGCAGATTTAAAAAATGTTATTGGTGAAGAGAGAAAAAGAGTTTATCAACAGCTACTCTCTTTTACTGACTTAACACGTTTTACCTCTCGTCTAGCGGGTAATCTTTCTGGTGGGATGAAACAAAAATTAGGGTTAGCTTGTACTCTATTAGGTAGTCCCAAAGTCCTGTTATTAGATGAGCCGGGAGTTGGTGTTGATCCCATTGCCCGTCGAGAGCTTTGGCAAATGGTTCATACCTTAGCCGGTGATGGCATGCTTATCTTATGGAGTACCTCTTATCTTGATGAAGCAGAACAATGTAAAAACATTCTGCTACTGAATAAAGGTGAATTACTTTATAGCGGTGTACCTCAGACTTTAACTGCTAAAATGGCGGGACGCTCTTTTTTACTCAATGTTGAAGGTCATCAGCGTCGAAAAGTATTGCAACAAGCCATTATACAACCTCAAGTGACCGATGGCGTGATCCAAGGGCAATCTGTACGATTGATCTTAAAAAAACACAGTGACCAAACGGCATTGTTAAACGCCTTAGGAAAACCAGAAGCAAAACTTATTCCGGCGACACCGCGCTTTGAAGATGCCTTTATTGATTTATTAGGTGGTGGCCCTTCTCATAAATCTGAACTGGCGGAGATCATGCCACAAATCCCCCCAGCACCCGATGAAACCGTTATTGAAGCTCAACAATTAACGAAAATGTTCGGTCAATTTGCCGCCACTGATCATGTTGATTTCCAAGTTAAACGTGGGGAGATTTTCGGGTTATTAGGCCCTAACGGTGCGGGAAAATCGACAACCTTTAAGATGATGTGCGGGCTATTAGTACCAACGAGTGGTAAAGCATTAGTGTTAGGTATGGATCTGAAAGTCAGTTCAGGTAAAGCTCGCCAACATTTAGGTTATATGGCACAAAAATTCTCGCTATATAGCAACTTAAAAGTGGGGCAAAACCTGAAGTTTTTTTCTGGGGTTTATGGATTATATGGTAAGCAACAGCGCAATAAAATCAATGATATGATAACCGCATTTGGCTTACAGCCAATGATTAACCAAATCACCGATACCTTACCTCTTGGCTATAAACAGCGTCTTGCCCTTGCATGCTCTTTGATGCATGAGCCAGATATTCTTTTTCTTGATGAACCTACCTCAGGGGTTGACCCTTTAACACGCCGTGAATTCTGGCTTCATATCAATGGAATGGTGGATAAAGGTGTAACAGTGATGGTAACGACTCACTTTATGGATGAAGCTGAATATTGTGATCGTATCGGTTTGGTTTATCGCGGAAAAATTATTGCAGCAGGCGAGCCGGATTCATTAAAACAGATGGTAGCAACAGAAGAAAATCCGACCCCCTCTATGGAAGATGCTTTTATTGGCTTAGTTCTGGATTACGATAAAAAACTTGAACAAGAAAATCACCAAGGGAGCGAAAAACATGAGTAATTCGTCTCAATCATCACCTGCACATTTTTCTTGGCGACGTTTATATGCTCTTTGTTTAAAAGAGACTAAACAAATCACCCGTGATCCCAGTAGCGCGCTTATTGCTATTGTTATCCCCCTCACCTTACTGTTTATTTTCGGTTACGGTATCAACTTAGATTCAAGCAAATTAAATATTGGTATACTAACTAACCAACAAAGCCAACCGGCACAAGAGTTAGTGTATACTTTTACCAACTCTCCCTATATTAACGCCACCATTAGCGATAATCGCCAATTGCTTATCGATAAAATGCAAGCCGGAGAAATTCGTGGCATTGTGGTTATTCCTGTCGACTTTGCGCAATTATTAGCCCGACAAGATAGCAAAGCTCCCATTCAAGTGATCACCGATGGTAGTGAGCCAAATACCGCAAACTTTGTACAAGCCTATACCAAAGGGGTTTGGCAAATCTGGTTACAGCAACAAGCTTTAAGTCAAGGCATTCAACAGCAACCATTAATTGAAATTGAGCCAAGGTATTGGTTTAACCCTGCCGCCATCAGCCAACACTATATTATTCCCGGTGCCGTCACTATTATCATCACCGTGGTTGGGGCTATTCTAACCTCTTTGGTTATTGCTCGAGAATGGGAGCGTGGCACAATGGAAGCCTTACTCTCAACCCAAATTACACGCACAGAATTACTGCTTTCCAAGCTTATTCCTTATCAAGTATTAGGCAGTTTTGTTATGGTGCTATGTATGTTGGTCACTGTCTATATATTAGGCGTGCCTTACCGTGGCTCATTATGGATTTTAGCGGGTATTACTTCACTATTTTTAGCCACTGCACTAGGTATGGGGCTATTGATCTCCACCCTAACTCGCAATCAATTTAACGCGGCAATGATCTCACTTAATGCGGCTTTTTTACCTGCGGTGATGTTATCAGGCTTTGTGTTTGAAATTGATAGCATGCCATTTTTTATTCAAGTAGTGACCTATTTTATTCCCGCACGTTATTTTGTCAGTAGCTTACAGACACTCTTCTTAGCGGGAGATATTCCGATGATCTTAATGCTAGATATGTGGCTATTAATTGTTTCAGCCATCTTTTTTATTGGCTTAACGGCGTTAGCAACACGTCGTCGCTTAGATTAATAAGGGAGAGTTTTTATGTTTCATCGTCTTCTCACCCTGATAATGAAAGAGCTACAGTCATTATTACAAGAGCCGCAAACACGGATTATCTTAATATTACCGGTTATCTTTCAGATGATCTTATTCCCTTTTGCGGCCACCCTTGATGTTACCAATGCCTCTGTTGCTATTTTTGATGAAGACAATGGTAAACAATCTATTGAATTAACCCAACGCATAGCCAAAGCCAGTGCTTTTTCTGAAACCCTATTATTAAAAAGTGAACATGAAATTAAAGAGACGATTAATAATCGTAAAGCCTTGCTATTAGTGCGTTTTCCACAAAATTTTAGTGCTAATTTAGCCAGTCATACTCCGGTAAAATTACAATTAATTCTTGATGGACGTAATTCTAATAGTGCACAAATTGCGGCAAATTATGTACAACAAATTGTGCAAAATTATCAAACAGAATTAGCCGGCGATACCCCATCTTTACTGAATAAAAGCGAATTAGTAGTACGTAATTGGTATAACCCCAATTTAAACTATAAATGGTTTATTGTGCCTTCTTTAGTGGCCTTAATTATCACCATCGGAGTAATGATAGTAACATCACTGTCTGTTGCTAGAGAGCGAGAGCAAGGGACATTAGATCAGCTATTAGTTTCACCGTTATCAACTTGGCAAATCTTTGTAGGAAAAGCGGTTCCTGCGATGGTTGTTGCGGCAGTACAGGGAACCATTGTATTAATTATCGGTATTTTCGGCTATCAAATACCTTTTTCAGGCTCACTGCTATTATTTTACTTTACCATGCTTATTTACGGTTTATCGCTGGTAGGTTTTGGGCTTTTGATTTCCGCGTTAAGTTCAACACAACAACAAGCATTTATTGGTGTGTTCGTATTTATGATGCCCGCAGTATTATTATCAGGCTATATTTCTCCAGTGGAAAATATGCCAGTTTGGTTACAGCAAGCCACATGGATAAACCCAATCCGTCATTTCACTGATATTACCAAACAAATCTACCTCAAAAATGCCGATATTACCGTAATATGGCATAGTTTATGGGCACTGATTGTTATTGCTATTGGGACAGGCTCTATTGCCTATTATCTTTTCCGCAGGAAGATAGCTTGACATCCTCCACGCCCTAAAGGACGTGGATCCCTACTGCGT
>UMGS01013589.1_pt1 | contig 20719 bp, 26 predicted proteins | sample 1965341 | NCBI WGS metagenome assembly UMGS01 (sample SAMEA4836079, study PRJEB28245) | human gut metagenome | biome: gut microbiome; material: fecal sample | place: Denmark | collected 2008 | reverse complement strand
ACTTCTACTTCGCATTTAAGTCTAACTTCTTGGGGTCACATCAGTTTGCAAGTTCTTTTATATTTATTTCTTGAAATAAGGCAATAAATCAAAATCAGCGTCAACATAAAAAGCATTAATATAATGACTATTGCTGACTTCAATAATTCCTTTACTATGCCTGTACTCTTGAAATAAGCTTCCATCAACATCAATTAATATTTTAGATTTTCTCAAATGTGGAATGTGTTTTTCAATGGCAGCGCATTGTTTTTTAAACAACTCTTCATCAGATTGATTGCAAATATTATAATGAAAATTTCTTTCAGACATCTATCTCTCCTCAGTCCTAAAAGCACCTATCATTTGATACGTGCTTTTTGTGTTATTTTATTGCTCAAATAAAATCTTAACATTAAACGTTCCACTTTCATTAAAAAACGGTTTTATCCCCATTTTTTCAAATCCTTTTTCCACAACTGTTGCTATTTTATCAAAATCATCCTTTTCATATTCACCATCAATTGCATATAATCTTTCACGTAATTCTATTATGATATCGACTAATCCAACATCTATAGATTGAATTATACCGATATATTTTTTCCATTTATCATCTTTGCAATATTTTAGAAAACCAAACGATCGTCCTAATGCACTAAAACTACGATAAATGGAATCTATTATTTCAAGCCAAAAGCGATAAATATTTTTATGTGACAAATAGTCCTCATACCTTTCACTCATGAAGATTTTACAAGATTGCAAATATTCAACTGATTCTAGTATTCGTTCCCATAGACACGTTTCATCTTCTACTAAGAATTGAAAAGCCACCATATTAGCTCGATATTCACTATTGATTGACCTTGCGATAGAATTTTTAATTCTATCCCATTCATCAAATTTAATTGTATTCACATCGTTGATTCCTAAACTTAATTTTTCAAGGACGCCCTCTCCAACATGCGTCAATTCATGTACTGCTATGCCTAGCCCTAATGCATCGTTATAAAGAAGAGCCGCTGCTACAAATCTTTCATTTAAAATTATAGTCGCATGATAATCATTTAAATTATCTGAATTAATATTACCCCAACAAAAGGATTTTCCTGCAATAAAATTATCGCTTAACGGAGCCACTATCTCCTGTTTTCCTTTAATTGATTTAATTAATTGATTATATGTATTACAAACATCCGATGTAATTATTATTAACCGAAGAACATACATATAGGGATATTTTTTATTAACTAAAGCATATAATTGCTTGAATAGATTTTTATTTGCATCTATATTTACTTTTAATTCCCATCCTGGTTCAGCATTTATTGCAATAATTGAATATTCACCGGGTTTATTCCCTTCATATTCTTTGAGATTTATATAATTCTCCATAATACAGTATCATCCCTCCATTAATATTACTTGCTTCCATTCGGCTAAGACTTCGTCTGGGATATTTGCAGTATCATTTGTTCCATCACTATAAGTCAATCGAACTGCAATATTCTTCGCATTTTTTAATTCATTTAAAAGCTCATTTTTAACATCTATTGTTGCAATTATCTCTCCAAAAGCATGTCCAAAACTATAGCTATTCAATTGAGTATTTTGCTTTAATACTTTTAAGTCATAAATATCATCATTTATTTTTATTTGAAATTTATCTATTATATATCCAAACTGAATTTCATATAAACATTCTTTTCTAATGTAAAAACTATATTCTATATTCAACTCATTTTTTTTCTTATAAAAATTAAATTGTTCTATGTCACCGATACTATGATTTAAACTATTAATCCTTAAACTATTGTCAAAAGTATCAATTTGCCCTTTTCGAATTTCAGCACTACAAACGCTAAAGCTAATCACCATAAAACAAAGCACCATCAAAATAATCCGTTTCACAATACCGCCCCCAATGTTATTATTAACCATATTATAGCATTAGGGGTTATATTACGTAAATATTACCACATCTTTTTCATAATCATGCTGTTACGTTTTGAATTCTGAACCATTTCTTTTTCAACATGACTCTTAATGTCAGCTTTTATTATATCTCGAAAAACATTAGCAACTTGTCCACCATCAATTCTAACGTTAGCAGTATTATTAAACGTTGGACTTATATTCGTTCCTAATTCTTGACTAAATGAGGTTAATCCCTGCATAGCTGCATTTGCAGCAACCATACCAATTGCACCGCCACGAGCAAACTTAGGAATTGGTATATGCATGTTATAAATATCACCTGTTTTTAACCGCTCGAAAAAATTATGTCCCCATTTTTTCACTGTAGCAGCGTCTACAATACGTTCACCATTACTAACCCACGCAAGAATACTGTCACTAGTTCCTGTACCTGGTCCAGTAATTTTCCCATCTTGTGATATCGCTCCACCTTCTGCAAATTTAGGAATGCTACTATAATCAATGCCGTATTGGGATTGATAGAAGTTTCCTGTTCCTCCAGAAGTTGACGGAGTATTACTACCGCCTAGTATTGGAAAATGCGAAGGGATTGCATTTGCAGCAGAGCTTATTGTCTGCAATATATTTTGAAATGCTTTTTGTGCGTATTGAGCAAACTGCATCATCTGCCCATCAAAGGAAGTAAGGAATCCAGTTGTTGCATTAGTGATGTTACCAACCGTTCCTGATAAGTTTGCTGCTTGTGCTGCTTGACTGGTTAGGTCGGTTTCTTCTTCTTTTTTCTTGTACCTGCCTCCAAATCCTAAACCTGTCATAATGTTCTTAGTCAAATCTTCGGAAAAAACCTTTTGCATTGATTGAAAAATTGTAATTGCAATCTCTTTAAATGCTTCGCCTAAGTTCTCGCATTCAAAAATACCACGCTCTAAGAAGTCAAGTAGACCATCTTCAAAGGCTTGTGTACTTGCCTCATGGATTTTGTCAAGAAGTGAAGGGATTTCTGCAAGTTTATCTTTTAGTGATGCTTCTCGTTCTAATTGTTTTATATTATAATCGTGCTTATTATCGCCATTTCTATTATCTTCTTTCCTATATTGATTAGCTTTCTTTCTAAGTGCATTAGCTTCATTCGCATATTTCCGCCGCTCAGCATCATCAAGGGCATCCTGTTTCTGCATCTTCGTCATCTTGCGATTCGCATTAATTTCTGCAATTTCAGCATCGATTTCATCATTAATACGTTTTAAATTTTCCTCGATTCCACTATTTAAATTCTCAAACGTTTCCTTAATCTGCTTCTTAATACTGCTTATTTGACTCTTATCACCAAGCTTCATCGCTTCATCAAGCTGCTTTTGTAGCTCTTCTAAATATCCATCAAATACCTCATGATACTTGTTAATATAGGCTTGCGTTACATTACCTGCATCAAGAGAACCCTTTGCCATTTCATTAAATAGCTGCTGTTGATACTCTGCAAGTTCTTCATTGGCATATTCTAAATCATGCTGTGTTTGGGCGAAATCAATATTATTAAACTCAATTGCTTTAAGTTCTTTCACCTTATCAGCAAATTCAGTTAACCCAGCTTTACTAAATTGCTTTATAAGCTCATTGTACTTTTTATTTAACTGCTCTTTTTGTGAAGAAACCGTATTACCTTTAGCCTCATTCAACTTTTGGATGATTTCATCTGCCTCTTGATATAATTGCAAAATCCCATCGTAAATTTCTTTACCAACTTTACTATGAGCATTGCTAATATGTTCTTTCGCCTTAGCTTCGAGACTAATATTAAAGTCAGTAGCATCAAAATCGAGATGTCCAGGTGCATCAGGTCCCTCATCACCTTCATAGGCATTAAGCACCTTAATTTTAAGACTCCTTGCATAATTGACCATTGCATCACGAATCCCATTTACATTATCCTCAAGAAGCGTGTTTGCTGCATCATCAACAACATCAAATTTGAGACCAGAAACATGTCCACCCCAATTTCTAAGTCCAGATGATACGGTTAGTTGTTGTCCAGTAAGTTTATAAAAGTAATCGCCTAGCATGGAAATTGCGTTTTTAGCTGGATCCTTCAATCCATCAATATCAGGATTATCTGCTTCACTACGTTTCCATGTAGTCCCTTCTTCTGAAAATTTACCGATGATTCGATTAACATCGTCTACAGTCTCGCCAAGATCACTTAATTTTTGTGCAGCTACCTTAATTTCATTCTCTGCTTTATCAAGGTCAATTGCTTTATCTTCTTTTTCTTTATATAAAGCATTATTAATTAAATCTTTTTTCCCTTGAGTAACATCTACATCAATTTTTGCTTGATCATATTGCAATTGCGCTTTTTGCTTAGCATACTCAATAATTCCTAAATTTTCTTTTTCATATTCAAGGTTTTCAAGCTTCTTCGTAATAGCAGCTTTCTCTAATTCAGCATTAGCCTGCATTTGTTGAGTAGCAAGTTTTAATGCATTTTGAGATTTCTTAATTTCCGCTTCAGCCGCTTCTTGGGCTTTAACTTCAATATCTCCGAGATTAACCTTCCCAAGTGAAGATTTCTGAGGATTCATTGCAAGATATTGCATAGCTTCAGGTTCTTCTTCGTCATATCTAGCTTTATCTTGAGGAAATGCTTTTCTTCTTGCTTCATAAATATATGGAATCAACTGTTCGTCAGTTAACCATGAGGCGTTTGGTACCCCTGCAATATTTGCAGCGTTAGCCATAATTTCCTGCGCTCCACCTAGTCCATGCTGAACGGATGTAGAAATTAGAACCTCTTTTAATGCTTTAGACCTTGCATCCGCATCAAGTCCCATATTCTCTTTTAAAAGGTCTCTAAATGGGTCATAATAATTTTCTTTCATAAATGAACGTTGTGCATTTTCAAAACTGTCGCCAAATTTCTCAAATGCCTGATGCCATAAACTTTCAAACTCTTCTGTACCGACCTGTACTTCATGTGCCGGAATTCCTGCATTGACATTTTCGCCATATTTAAGAAAGTTCCCAGCTTCCCAGCCATTAGCAATTAACCAATCAACAAATTTATCTGCCGTACCTTGTTTAGAAGAAAACTGCCACTTTCCATAGCTTATCCCTCCCCAAGGATCATTCTCTCCACTACTTACACTGTCAGCATTTCCTTCATGTCCGGCAGATAGCCATCCCAAGTTCTTATCAGTTTGCTCTGATAGCTTCTTTTTCTTTTGATCTATCTTATCAAAATGCTCAACAATTTTCTCTACTGCTACTCCAGCAGCAACAGCAATCGCACCCCAAAGCGTAGCCGATGCAAGCCCCCTAATTGCTGTTTTTACTGCAAATAATGCTGTCTCCAATCTTCCTACCGCAACAGTAGCTGTTGTAGCGCCCCCTGTAGTTGTAGCCATCGCTGTCGCTGCGGCAGTTCTCAGCTCTACAAGTCTCGTTCGTGCTAACTCAAAAAGAGTAATCATTCTTTGAATTACTATCCAAGTTCCAAGTGCGGTAGTAACTCCGTAAACATTATCGACAATAAACTTTAGAATGTTTCCTACAATTTGAAGTGGTGATCCTAAGTAAGGAATTACCGTATTTCCGACAGTAATAATCTTTTCAGTTAGTAAAATAGCATTATCAGCAAGAGATTCTAATGTATTTAATAGTTCAGGATTAAACTCAATTAACTTGGTTTCCTTATTTACAACAAACAATTTATCGGTCAATTCATTTAATTTATCTTTTGCTTTATCAAAACTCTTCTCAAAAACACTCCCAGATGCCTGCGAATAACTAGTTTTAAACTTTTCAAGTGCCCCAGTCATAGTGTTTGGCCACTCTACAGCAATCGCTTTAAAACCAGACATCTTTTCCATTAAATAATTAAATAAACCGCCGGCTGTTTGTTTGGCTTCTTCTACACCTTGACGAGTAATACCCAATGATCTAGAAACTTGTGCATTCATATCAATATCGCCTGAAATCATAGCACGTAGTTCCTGTGTAACCTGCATCTCATTTGCCATAGATCCAAGCATGGTTTTAACGGCCTTAGTTGCCGTTGGAACAAAATTAACGAGTTCTTCTAAAGTCATTTTAGCGCTTAATCCTGGTCCAATAACAGATTGAAATGCACTCATCATTTCATCAGCAGGCAGACCAATTTTAGCAGCACTAATTTGAATTCTATTCAATAATTCATTTGATAGTTCAAGTGCTTCATTTAGCTCTAACTGCCTACCATTTATCTTTGTCATAGACATTAAGATTCCGGCTATACCAAGTTTACCGGTTTCCATCGTTTGATTAAACTTAAATCCTGTTCCAATAAATGATTCTGCTACTTCTTTTAGTTTTGTTAATCCTGCATAAACACTTCCTATAAGCGCACTAGCTTTAACAAGACCGCTAACCAAGCCAGTGGGTTCTGGTATTTTTGGTGCGTTTTGTTCTGTTTTTGTTTTTGTATCTTTGACTAAGTCAATAATTTCTTTCATTTTATTAACAAATTCTTGATTCTCGGCAGAAATATGTACCCTTATTTCATTTTGTTTAGCCAATAAGCATGTCACCTCACTTTCTAAGCTGATTAATCATTGGCAACACTTCTTTTGAACCACCAAAACTTCCACCTACACCAGCAATAACGCCTTCTATGAAATCAGCTTGTTTTCGCATTTCATGTTTGAGTATTTTTTCGTAAAACAGTCTTATTTCTGAAAAACTATATTCATTTAAAATCTGATCTTTTGTGTGCCCATTTGAAATCATTTTTTGTATGACATCGTATGGAGTTACAACAGAGCTTTCTACTTTCCGCTCGGTAGTTTCATGACTGCCAAGCGCTTCTTGAAAAAACTTTTATTTACCTCATAAATCGCCGCACCTAAATCAAATATTTCATCAATCATCAATTCATCTACATAATCTTTTGGCTTCTTTATCGCCAATTGAATTAAATACGACATAGATTCTGTTACTTTATCTACATCAACAGAGTCAAGTAAATCAATAATTGTTTGGATTTGACCAATCTTATTTTCAGATTTCGAAAAGTTTTTTAAAGCTAAATCTATCTTCTCAACATTAGATACAACTACCTCAAGCAAGACTTCAATAGGTTGTACAATCTTCATGCTTTGAGCCCAAGAATATGGCTTAATAAGAATCTTTTCGCCATTTACGACAACCTCTTTTTCTGCTAATAAAACATCTATTTCTTTTTGACTATTATCACTCATAAAAAATCCTCCAAATAAAATAGCCGCCCCAAAGGACGGCTTTATAAATTATAACCCATGTTTCATTATTTCGTATGCTAAATAAAAACATATTACTGCACCAATAGCCGAAAAAATCATACCCCAAAACCATCCTTGAAATACATAGAAATGGATAAAATTATAAAATAATAAATTGATTTTCTTATTATTCATTAGTTTTTATCCTCCTATCAAAATCAAAATTTACGCAACATCTGTCATTTTAAAGAATGGTTCATCCGGATGATTTATCCGATCCGCAAGAACAGTCATTTCAATAGTAAATGAACCCCATTCCTCCGTAATCAAACCAACATCACCGTTTGGCGTAAGGTTAACATGCCAGATTTCTAATACATATGGACGACCATGCTTAGGATCGCCAATAAACATCAAGTCGCCTTCAATTTTCTTCACAGTGCCGCCCATAACCTTCGGATACTTAGCAGTAGGCACCGTGTAACCAACAAATACTTTTGAACCATCTGGAATGTTAGATGTTTTAGGAATTGAAATAATACCACCGCGAAGCATACTTTTATCCAAAATATAATCTACCCCTGAAATATAAGAACCGCCTGCAGCTTTCACTTTAATTTCATAAACTTCACCTACAACTAAATCTTGGCCAGAACTTGCTGCAGTAAATTTAACTGTTACACCTTCAGCAATCGATTGCGCTGAACCGGTGACAACAACAGCTTCGCTAGGTGTTCCTGCCATGCCTTTGCGCCAAGTAAACTCTGCATCCGTAATAGTTCCTTCTACTGTATTTGCCTTCGTAATTTCAATATAATATGCACCATTATCACTGCCAGTATAATTACCACCAGAAGTAACGGTAGCCTTACCAGCTTCACCTGACTGAACATATGATGTTGCATTACCAACTTCTGCAGGTGTTGTTGTCACTGGTGAAATCGTAACATCCGTAATATTTTTATAAGGCACAGAGATAAGCGCACCTAATTTAACCGTATGGATTTCTTTTGTAACAGCTTTAGTCTCTTGAACTTCAATACCTTGTTCCCCGTATAAACCTAATGCCAGATTAAAAGGATTATATTCATCAAGCGTAATCGAAGGTGTATACCCCATTGATTTAATCGCTTCCGCATATACCTCTTTTGCTGAATCCATTGAAGAATACTTTGTAACCTTTTCAATATTTGGTGCTAATTTAAATTCAGGACAGTTTCCTAGATGCATAAATACTGTTTTTTCTCCATTTTCCCAACGCCTAAATAAAACCTTTCCTGCACCAATCAACAAATCATTTGGGTCTGGTGCAAAGAGTTGCAAATCAAAATTAAAGCTAGAAAGATTATTATCAATCGCTCTTTCTAGTGTTTGTTTTTTACTCATATTGTTTTCCCCCTCCAATCAATTTCTAATACCATTCGGCATTGACACACCGGCCTTTGGGAATCTCCATCAGATATAACATTTGATATCTTGATATCTGTAGCGATTCCAAGGTCTTTTTTTATTGCCACTGGCCACCCATCATCATAATTAAATATCAAATTCATAATTTCAGTTTGGTATTTAAACATAAGTTCATATGCTTCAGATGGATTAGAATTATTATTTTTTAAACATACATCTACCCATAAATTAACCAATCCACGTTTCCCAGTTGGATTACTCTCCGCATCAAAAGTAACCTCTATACAAGGATAAACCTTTCCTGTGATTTTGCTACCCGCATAAATAAAGACACCATCAAACGACGGTGCCCCAAGTTCATCCTTATGATTTTTTAAAAACTCGACCAAGCTATTTGCCAATGGCCACCAGTTTAATTTATTCATTACTACCTCCGATACAAAGGAACAGACATAGGAAAAGTCCTTTTTTTAGCCGCTTTTCCACCCAAAAGAGTATTTGCTGTAATCTGAGATTCTAAATTATCAATTTCGGCAGCATATACACGACGCTTTAGTTCATAAGCATCTGCGCCCTCAACGGCACCATTTGTATTCATCATCGACTGTTTCTTCGCAGTTTCCATTAATACATAAGCTTCAGCTAATTTTTTAACTTTAAATGGTGTTGGATCAATGATACGTTCCGGTTTCACTCCTAAACTATTTGCAAAATCCTCTATATAAGCACTAGAATCAGCAATATGTTTTGGAGTAACACAATCTTTTAACATTTCATCATCGATTGCCTGAGTATCAAAATAAATCCTCATAAACCAGCCTCCTTTATAGCGCTTTGTATATGCCTTGCAAAAACATTATTTATCCATTCTCTCTGACGTTGAGCTGCTATATATATAAATTGATCTGCGGCACTTCCTGGATGCATTACCTTTTTACTTAATACAAATCCATGTTCCCCTTTTCTATACTTACCTTTTCTCATATTTTTATATTGTGATACAGATATTGGCTTTGCTCCATCAATAAATCTCGCCCACCGTAACATTTTTTTATTTTTAGGTGCAATTAAATATTTTCGATGTTTAGGACCATATATACCAGTAGGCTCATGAACATATTTACCATAAGGAGCTATTTTCTCATCTATAAATATTTCTCCAAACATACTATTAGCTCTTGAAATATTAGTTAAATATTTTGTACCAGACCTTTTAGCAGCATCAACTCTAAAACTCATTGCCCTTTCCAATGCTCCTGTTTTCGCCTTGAACCTGTGCCTCTCTCTAGCCGTTTCTCTAATTTTTCTACATGATTCAAGTAAAGCCATACGCATATGGTCAATAGTAGTTTGTGGTGATGACTCTAATGCTCTTAGAGTCATCGCCGCATCAAATTTAATTTTAATATTCATATCATTATCCTACTTTAGCAATAATAATATCTCCACCAATTGAATTAAAAGAAGGTAAAGTAACTGCTGATACAATCGTCTGTACATTTACTGGATGAGGAATTATTAGATTAGTTACAGCAACACCAGTATCGACAATCGCTGTTGATGCACTTGATTTGCCTGTCATTAAATCTGCTTCTTCAGGTGTTGTACCAAAATTAGAATTTCCTAAAGTACCATCAGGAATAAGTGTAAACGTTCCATTTGGCAAGAAAGGCACAGCTGGACCATCTAGCTTTTCTTTATAAACCTCTGAGTATTCTACAATATCGATACCAGTTTTCTTTTTCAAGAATGCACGCATATCAGCATCGCTAATATCAATACTTTCTTTGTTTACAATTGTAGAAACTAACATATTTTCACGCAAGCTTTTATTATCCATCAAATTGCCCCATACATCAGATGAACAAATTGCACGAGTAAGGTTAAATCCTAATCCCTTGGCAACTTTAAGCCAATTTTTAATATCTTTTATCGGCGTAGAATTTTCAGTATCAGACCATGATACCACAGGTTTTACAAATTGATTTTTATTAAGCCTGAAATCATAATCTTTCTTTACTCCATTATCTTCAATTTTAATTTTACCGGAAGATAATAGCTGCATAGCCATACGCTCATTTACAACACGTGCCCCTTTAATTAAATTTGCCGTGTCATCAAAAATCTGCTTAAGGTAAGCTTCTAAAACAGTATTATTTTTTGCAAGTAAAATATTCTGACGTAACTCTTCACCAATTACCATTCGTTCACGGAAAAACATCATCTTTGTTTTTGTTGTTTCAATTGAAATACGATCTCTAATTGGTGCGTTTGCATCAAATACAGATGCAGCCAATACCACTGGCAAACCTGCACGACCAGTAATCATATCAATATTTAAACCTACTTGTTTCTTCCTTGGGAATAACCCTTCGCCTAAATAATTAGTCTGACTAGCAGCTGATTTAACATAATAAGCAATAAGGCTTTCAGGACTTATTAATTCTTCAAAATCCATGTTAACACTCTCCTCTTAACGCATAAACGTAATATTCTTTAATGATGCTTTAATGCTATCTGTAGGCACATTCGGCAATTTATTTAAATCAATTACACCAGCAATCACTGCCGCAACTGGTTCTGCCTTATATGTAACATCGACATCATTTAATAACACGGCTTCTGCAGTTCCCGTTGCAGTTGTACCGCCACCACTTAATGATTTCTTTGCCATTGCTGAAACTACACCTACACCTGTCGAATTGGTAGCTAAACTAACTAAAACTAATTCATTGGCAATTGAATCTGCATTGATTGCTGCTAAAACCTCATTTGCAGTGGTAGTCACAGCTCCACTTGAATTTGTCGCAAGGGATACTTCAATATCCGTATTACTTACATTGACTTGTAAAGCTGAGTCATTAGCAGACGGTTTTGTGTAAGTAATGCTAATTCCATTACCTTGAACCCCCAAAGGAACAGCAGTAAATTTTAAATTTGTATTTGCTTCACTAAGCGTTGTGGTTACACTTGCTTGTTCATTGGTAAATTTGACCTTAGTTGCAATCTTATTAGGATTTTCTAAAATTCCTCCACCAATAAAAGTGCCTGCCGGAATAATTTTCTTTCCATATGCATCAGCTTGAACATCTGTATCATCTACAGTAACTGCGGTAGAAACACAATTTTCAGTGTACTTTAAAATGTTTTTTTGAAAGCCATACTCTTTTACTTCTTGCACAATAATCCCTCCAATTAATTTCCAAAGTATTTATTTAAAATTTCACCTGAATCCTTATCGTTATTGGTATTATTTTTAATTAAACCTTCAACGATCGGATTGATTTTACTCTGTCCACCTACACCACCTCCTTGACCACCTGCGCCTGGTTTCTGATTACAATCAACAAACTCTGGATTATCTTTTGCCCACGCTTGAATAGCTTCCGCAATCGTTAGCTCTTCATCGCCATTAACAAAAGATAACGAATCATCATCATTGACCTTAATATCATTTAAAAACAACTTTTGCAAAAGCTCTGGCTTTTTGATATTTGATTTTAATAATTCACTTTGTAAGGCTTGCATTTTCATGCTTGTGTGACGTTTGGTGCGTTCTTCGGTAAGTGATTGATCAAGCGTCTCTGCTTTCGTTTGTTCACGCTTTAACTCGCGCTCAAGTTTCGCAAAATCACGTTTTAATTTTGTGAGTTCAGCTGCCGAATCGTCGCCATCTTTAGGTGGAGTTTCTAACCTCTTCTTTGCCTCCTCAATAACTGTTTCAATTGCGTCAATCTCAGCATCATCGTCAAACTCAACTTCAAACAAATCTTTGAAACTTTGGATGATTTCATTTAAGCGGTCTGTATTTTCTTTACTTTTTAACGCATCTTTTAATTTCTTATCCAAAGTTCCATATTTTTTAGTTGCTGTTGCATCTTTATCTTCTACAAACTTTTTTAAAACCGCAGCATTGGTTTCATCAAGACCTAAAGCTGCAATTAATTCTTCTAATGTCAAAATAAACACCTCTTTTAATATTTTTGGGCATAAAAAATACCGCTATTTAGCGGCTTCAGATTTGTGCTATAACCGTAGCACTACGGAGATATCTGGATCACTTCCTTTCCCCTTTGCTATGAGCAATTTAAGAGTGAGCACTATATATCATCTCCTTTTTTTAAAAATGAGCATAAAAAAACTACTCAAGATTATATTCATGAGTAGTTTTATTGAAAATAAGGCAATAAATCAAAATCAGCGTTAACGTAAACAGCACCTATAGAATAATCATTGTATACTGTTATTTTGCCTTTTTCAGAGTAATATACTTGAATTTTGCTTCCATCAACATCGTCTAGTATTGGATTTTTCGATAAATGTTTAATGTGTTTCTCTATTGCCAAACACTGTTTGTTAAATATTTCTTCATCCGGTTGATTGCAAATATTATATTCAAACATCTTTATCACTCCAATCCTAATCTTTTATTGACTTCTTTATTAGTTTTAGTTGCAGTTAAATATATATCCTGTATTGCTTCTATTCGTGTCATGTTTTTCTTTTTCATTTTAAGTTCAATTAACTCTTCAAACGACCGATTAGGATTATCTCTATCTAGCCGCTTTCTTTTCTTTTGATTTGCCATTAAATCTCTAGCTTGTGTTCTATACATATTCCTAAGTTCACAAGCTTTACGAGCAACATCTTCTATACCGAGATTTTTATCTAATAAGTTAGGAATATTTATATCATGCCATATATACCATGTTCTTACTTGAATATCATTAAGCGAGTATTTCAAATGAGAAATACTTGAGAAATCGCACTTTTTAATTTCCTCAATATTAACATTTTTTGTTTCGTCTTTCAAGTTAAATATACTTTTATTTAGTCGTGCTTTAGGTGTAGCAAATCCATCCCAACCAATCAGTAACTTTTGCCAATCTTCACCTTTTTCATATTTCTTAACTCCATCTGCTCCAAATATCATTTTTTTTTGATATTCACTAAGACCATTTATATATTTTCTAGCTTTATTAGGATTTATTTTTCTATCAATATTCTTAACTTCCCATGAAAAAACAACCTCGGTCATACACATACAATGTGGATGTCTAGGGATACTTGGAACTTTATTCTTTGGATAAATACCTGTCCCAAAACCTACATCCATATTTGCAATTACATCACATTGATCAAACCCCACTAAGTGATGTCTACTACTAAGTACCCAACGATAACCCCATACGTCATCATTATCTTGATTTCCGGCAAGATACCCATCAAACCAAGCTCTCGCTGACTCAGTACGAGCAATACGTTCAGCATAATAACGCGTCTTTTCTTCTATTGCTAACCTCACAGCTTTTTCAATAGCATTAATTTTAAATTTTCCTGCATTATCAACTAAATTTCTATATGCTGCTTTCAATGCCTTTGAATCATTACTATCAATTTGTTTTTTAGCTTCATTAACAGCACATAAAATCTTTTCTAATGCAAATTTATCCCCGTATGCGGCAAGTTTGCTTAACGATTCAATCTTTTTAAGATATTCTGGGAGCTCTGCTTTAGCTAAAACACCTTTGCCACTGTTATATCCATCATATAGTTTTAATGCCATTTTATCTACATTATCGGCAGCATGCATACTCGAGGAAATTGTATCGATAATCAATTCACGCATGTCGGAGTTTACTTGATGCAATCTTTTTGAAAGTGGCATTTTATCAGCATTCCAATAAGTAGATAAAAGTTTTCCTTTTATCAATTGTTCAGATTGATCAGTGAGTATCTCCGGCAATACACCATAACCAGCACATGCTGCAAGATAAATCGCATTAACAATACTATCTTTATTGACATTAAAAAAAGCCGTTTCCGCTAATGCACTAGAAACCGCCCTAGAAACTGAAGCTCCATGTTTAATTTTATTTTCTATACTATTTATAAGTTCTTCACCAACAGCTTTATATTCTTTCGTATACTGTTTCAAAATATCTCTGACTTTTTCTCTAAAATGAGCACTATTAAACGATGGCATTATTCAGTATTTTCCTTTTCCGAAAAATATGCATCATCCGCTTGTGTATCAATTTCTCCTAAAATTTTATTAACCACATCATCATCTAAATCTTTAAGTAATGCTCTAACAAGTTTCTTCTTAATTTCCTTAGCAAAAGTTGGTGATACATTAATATTGAGAACTTCAGTAATCTCACTAATTAGATCAATAGCATCATTAATGCCATACTCGTAATTATATGTAGAATTGAACTTTAAATCTTTATTGATATACTTTCCAAAGACAAATGCAATTTTTTCTTCTGCTTCTTCAAGATTTTTAGCAAATTCAGCAATTGACTGGAATAATCCTTGATTGTCCCACTCTTTTGCAACTCCTGAATTTTGCTCTTGAACGCCTGTAACATTTGCCCTTTCAGCCATACGATAGATTTCTTCTACCATAAATTTAACTTCATCCAGTAGCATTTGTGACGGTTCTGCTGATGGAGTAATGTATTCAGGTCCTTTTGTTCCTCTATACATTAGCATATCTTTATCTCCAACTGTTAACCCTTCAGCTACTTCGTCAAATTGGTCATTTTCACCAACGGGATAAGTGAGTAAGCTAAATGCCTGATTACGATTACGTTCTCTCAATTCACTACAAGCATTAAATATAGAAAGATTTGATTTAGCAATTTGATAGAACTCACTATGAGGAAGTTCGGTTTCATCAAATTGCACAGCACCAAATACAGGAACAATAGGAATTATGCCAATTGAATTTTCGCCTTCTTCCGTACTCGAACCACTTTGCTTAACCCATTTTGTGTTCGTCCATTTCCACGTAATAGTCTCAGTTTCTTTATCTCCCGACTCAGATACATTGGTAAATTTTTGAGAGTATTGTAACATATTTAAATTACCAAACTTGTCAAAGCTCCAATCACTTACTTGGTTGCGATTGATTGTAATAAGGTATGGATATTTTCTATTCTCAATCGCATCTTTTAAATTAGTTTTTATTTCAGTATCATTGTCAATCAATATAAAAACATAGCCAAATAATTTAGCTTTTAACGCTACCTTTTTCATAAAACGATCTAACGTCGTCTTTTTACCATCAACATCGTTTAAAAAGCCATTAAATAATTCGTTTTTTTCAAACTCTCTAATTGGCCACTCTTTAAAAATCGGGTCCACATGGGCATTTACACATGGTTTCACATAATTAGGATAGTATGATAGGTTCTTACGTGTATTAAATCTATCTGGAGTTTCTCGTGGGTGCATCTCTAAATAGTTTCCATTGCCAAATCCACCCGATCCATAATAAGCATTTTTTAAAAATTCATATATATTTTTTGAGTGGTCGTTAAATCGACTTTCTTCCATTTAAACACCTCCTAATAGGTTCCCGTTTTGACAGCAGCATCTTTATAACCAGACTTAACATCGGCAACTTCATATCCATCAAGCGCGTACCAGATTGCCGAAAAAAGATGTGGATCGATGTCAAATTCATCTTCAATAATTTCCCCGTCTTTATTTAGTTTATATGTCAGCTCTTCAAGCTCTTCAATCGCATGCGGACAATTATCCGAGCAGATTATTTTTTTAAATCTTTTTACCTTTTTTGTGTTCTGCGTTCTCGATCCTGGTGGTTTCTTGGCTCCAATCATTTTTATGCCCTGCTGATTGAAATACTTGATCGTTTTTGGTTCTGCCGAATCCGCCCTGATCAATTCCCGACTTTCAGCAAATACCTGCAAATCGATTGCCGTTACATCATCCGTTGTCTTATTTTTGTAATATTCCCAATACAAATACAAGTACTTACGACTATGGTCTATAGCGACACGAATTACTGCATTGTATGATGTTTCAAAACCAAAGTCCATACCAACTCTTAAATATCGTTTTGGAATACCATTAACAACATTCATGACATGTTCATGTGCCATCACGGTAAACTGTGGTAAAACCAATGTTCCGTTTACGCCAAACTCTCCCTTACGGGCTATTCGATATAAGTCTGGATCGTAAATTTTAATTTCATCTAATTGGTCAATATAACTTTTAGGTAAAAAATAATTATCATCTGCAGTAGAATGATGATAATAAATATTACCAACGTACATAACACGTTGTTTATACAAATCTTTATCACGTATTTTAGGAATTTTGAAAAAGTGTTTATAGGACCAATTAGATTTACCAACTGGATTAGTAGATAAAATCATATGTAAATTTAATATAGGATGACGTAGACGACCTAAAAGCTCTTTAAATCCAGCGTATTTTAATTCGCTGCACTCTTCAATCCATATCAAACTAACATTATGGATAGATTTCAGCTTTGCCGGCTTATCCATGCCTTTAAAAATGATTTTACTGCCATTTGGAAAACGTATTTGCATCGGTGAAGTCACCATTCGTATTTTGCCGTCTAGCTGTAAATCAATGATGATTTCCTCAAACAGACTGTAACAACTGTCTCTAATAGTGTCGTAAACTTCCCTTACAACCAACGCTGTACGTTTTTCTTGTAGCAGCTTTAAAATGATTTTCAGAGCTACGTGATATGATTTTGATGAGCCATACCCTCCAACTAGAAAGTATATTTTAAACATCCAATTAAATATAAAATCTTCAAAATGAGGATTAACCTCTTTGTTTACTTCCATATCAGCTACGCTCCTCTTTGCGGCTGATCGTAATGGATACTGATTCGTTTATTTTATCATTATCTTTTTCGGATGCTAACAGTTTTCTTTCTTCGATATTGCGTTTCCACTTATCAGGCAACCAATCAAAATACTTGATAAGTTGTTCCCATGCCCACTTTTTATCTGCTAGTTTTATCGTTATACCATCTTTACCTTGTTTGACTTCTGATATTACCGATGTATCAACCTTAGAGCTTTCAGATAAATCAACGTAGTTAATTGTCTGCATAACTGGTTTTTTAGTTTTCTTATCTACAATTGGACCATACATACCCAACACCGGCACCTCTTTTTGCCCAAACACAATATAGTCGCTGATATCTGCACCAATAATGCGCATACAGTAATTAAGCAAATCGATTACATCTATATCTATTTCAGCTCGTAACAATTCTTTAAGCCTTTTGATTTCTGCTTTAATGTTTGGCTTAGTTAGATGCTTGCACCCTTCAACTCTAGCCGTTAAATAATTGCATTCATAAGCTTTCAAATAGCTCTGCGTAGCGTTATTGTTGCTCGCATAATAAATGCAAAAAAGCTTTTGTTTCTCGGTTAACTCTTCATTTTCATCAACCGTTTTTAAAAGCTTTTCAGTAATAATTTTATTCAGTTTTTTTGTATGCATACTTTTTTCATTTTGTACGCGTACTTTTTTATTTTTTGTATGCGTACTATCACGCGACCATTTATATCTAGTTTTCCATGACTTGACGGTACTAAGGCTTACATTGTATTTTTTGGCAATATCCTTATACTTCATACCGTTCATATAATCTATTTCTGCTTGTTCCCACATTTACATGTATTCACCGCCTCCCCTGTTTACATCGAACTTTATTATTCAATGCCACCTCGACAACAATCATTCTTTATAGCGTTTGTAAAAAGACATACGCAATAAAGGTTTTGCAATCAATATGTCGAATAAACATATATTTACTTTTAAGGATGGTATGTTTTTTATGGAAAAAGTGCAGAAAATATGTTTAATGATATTTAAAATTGCATGTTATAACTTTTTACTATTTGTTATAATAGCTATTCTTTTGGGTGGAGATGCAGAGAATGGATATGTTTCTGACGGCCATTATTATTTAAAATCCCATGGTAAAATTACTGAAACATCACCTTTTATATGGCATTATAGTTGGATACATGCAAATAGTATTTCTATCACCCATCCGATTGCATTTATCGCAATCATTATTTATTCTTTGGTTGGAAAGACAAAGTAATATTTTTACGCATGAAAAAAGCACCCCGTAGGATGCTTGTAAAGATAATTTATTATTTCTTTAATTTTAAATCGGCCCATATTTTTTCTCTGCGCCCATACCCCGCTTGCGATGTTCTGATATCAACCACATCATATTGATTCTGTGATTCCTGCTCAATCAGTGTATCACCAACTTTAATGTCAACTGAAATATCAAACCCGTATTTTTTCTGACCGCTTTTAGCACATGAGCCTTCTTGGGTTGATAAGCATTCACCATCTCTATAAATTTTAAATGTTCGTGTAGGAACTGAAAACATTATCAATCATCTCCTTTTATCAAATTCATACCATCTTCGATAAAAGGAAACATATTCCTGCTTATGCTAACCTATTTCGCATTTCTTCTACCTTCATGTTAGCTATCTTTCGTAGTGCTACAAATTGCGCTTCGTATCCATCGTATTCAGCCATAGCTACTGTATAAATAGCACTAACTGCGTCTAGTTCGTCTTGTGCTTTTATTACATCTTCATCATTTTCAGCTAACGCTTTAATCAGTGAAGAATTCTTTGCATTGCTATGCTTAACTGTTGCTTTCGCTGTGGTACGTTTTAATGCCGTTGTTTTGTATGCTACATTTGTTTTATACTCACTTATTAATTTGCCTAGCCTTGCTTTATTGTTGGCACATATAATAAGTGATTGGTTTAATTCTTGCATCGTTGGATCATTTGGTATTTGAAATTCATTAGCCATACAATCCCTCCAAATATTTGTTTATTTTGTTTTTGTACAGTTGCAAATTTTTCCCGTGATGGCGTTCATAATGACAATCATTACACAGGACTACACCCTTTTCTATTTCATCCGATTTTCTCGCGCCACAAGGCTCATGATGCCATTTAGTCCCGGGCATAACAAAACGGCCGCATATTACACATATACCGCCGTCACGTTCATATATATCGCTATTTAGTTTTGCTAGTGCTTTGCCTCGAAGCCTTACACGTTTATCTTTCGCTATCATCCTAATATTTCCCAGAAAATAACATTCATTTTAACACCCTCGTTACTCTGCTACCTTTTCGTGCTGGCTTTGTCGGTGGATGTACTATTGCCGTATGTTCGCCTTGTGTTTTCGGTTTCTCTTTCTTCTCTCCCATAGCTACCTCCGCACATAAAAAATAGCCATGAGCATTACGCCCACGGCTTGTCTTTTTCTTGATAATACTATTTTAGCACGGGAAAAGGCTAATAAAAGGCTGCCTTTTTTAAATATTTATTTTATTTGCGACAAATACAGTTTGATTTATCACTTCACTCCACCATGTTTTAATTGTTTTTTCTGCCACCCACACTTCAGGTATAATAAACCTCTTTTCCATTTCTTCCGCATACCTACGTTGTACAAACAGTACCCACCCCTTACGCCCTCTGCCAATCGTATACAGGTTGTTTCTCTCCGCTTCCCTACGCACACGTATAAATATGTTTTTGCGCTCGCCTAAACCACGCTGCACAATCTCAACTGCTTTCAGCCACTTATACCCATCATATGTAGAATCAAACTGCATCCCCCTAAGTGCAGCCTGCTCTGTTGGGTTGCTTGTCCTATTACTCTTGCCACCGCCGACATTATCGTCGGATTCATCACGGTATGTCATGTATTCCTCTTTAGCTTCTTTATACCGCTGTAATTCTGCCTCATAATTCAATAAATAATATTCCGCTAATTTCTTGTCGCTTGCTATACTCTCCGTAATGTCCATCGCCTCATCCACACTTGCCAACATCATCCCATCACCCCACACGCACGAATAGGACGGTCTATGCCGTCCTTTTTCTATATATGTACACCGCTATAATATTCTCTGTAGATCTCCATCCATGAATCGAGCGGCATTATTACAAGCCACTCGCAATTATTGCGCCTATGAAATACAGCAGGTAAATTGCCTTCTTTCGCATCGTTTTTTGCTTGTGCTATCGCATCATATAGATTCAACCGCTCTGTCCGCTTGCTTTCCACATGAATTTTCGGCAATCCCGTTACATCCGCTGATTCTCCACCACGACCACAAAATTGTTGTGTACGGTGTGCGTCTTTAAATCCATAGTCGCGAAACACTCTCGCAAGTTCTTGTTCTCCACGTTTACCTTTATCTCTTTGGCTTTTACCCATTATTTCACTTCCTTAAAATGGTATATCTTCATCTGGGAACACCTCACTACCAAACGATTCTGCACCGGTTGGCATACTA
>UMGS01015068.1_pt1 | contig 21222 bp, 16 predicted proteins | sample 1965341 | NCBI WGS metagenome assembly UMGS01 (sample SAMEA4836079, study PRJEB28245) | human gut metagenome | biome: gut microbiome; material: fecal sample | place: Denmark | collected 2008 | reverse complement strand
CTTCTACTTCGCATTTAAGTCTAACTTCTTGGGGTCACATCAACATACAATGTCTTTTTTATCATTTGCAAATCTACCTTATCTACTTTTTGCTGGTTCTACATTAATTTTATAACCTTTCACCGTATTTTTATGCATTACTGATAAAACACGCTCAGCCACATCTTCTGGCACTTCAACGAAAGTAAATCGGTCATAAATATTAATTACCCCAATAATATTTCCGGGAATATCCGCTTCTGAGGCAAATGCGCGTACGATATCTTCCGGACGAATTTTTTGACTACGCCCGATATTCATAAATAATCGTACCATTCCAGGTGCGCCACCTGTATTCTCAATTTTTGAAATTGGCTCTTCCTCTTTTTCTTTAAACCCTTCAACAGATAATTTAAGTGCTGCGGCTGCAACATCAATTAAATCATAATCTACAGTTAAATCGGACACGATTGTATGATAATCAGCAAAATTATTATTTTCCAGTGTTTTAAGTAAACGTGTTTTAATAATTTCACGTTGACGTTCTAAAATATCTGCCGAAGAAGGTAATTGCTTACGAACAAGTTTTGTCTTTGCTAAACGTTCAATTAATTTTAATTGACGATATTCTCTCGGTTCAATAAAAGTAATTGCAACACCTTTTTTCCCGGCACGTCCTGTACGTCCAATACGATGTACATAAGATTCATGATCTTGCGGGATGTCATAGTTAACAACATGTGTAATATCATCAATATCAATTCCACGTGCCGCAACATCGGTAGCAACAAGAATTTCTAATTTTCCATCTCTAAACTTTTTCATTACACGATCACGTTGAGATTGGCTTAAATCACCATGCAATCCATCAGACATATAGCCACGTGCCTGTAATGATGCCACTAAATCATCTACGCCTTTTTTAGTTCGACAGAAAATAATGATTTTTCCTGTTTCTTCTACATCAAGAACACGACATAAACCTTCTAGTTTTTCTCTTGTTTCATAATAAATTTGGTCAATCAAAGGTACAGTTAAATTTTCCCGGCTAATTGTTACTTTCTTTGGATTTGTCATATATTTTTCTGCTAATTTTGCAATTGGAGCTGGCATTGTTGCGGAAAAAAGTAAAGTCTGACGTTCTGTTGATGATAACTGCTCTAAAATCGATTCAATATCATCAACGAATCCCATATCTAACATTTCATCGGCTTCATCTAAAATCAATGTTTTTACAGCATTCAATTTTATTGTATTACGTCGAATATGATCTAATAATCTTCCCGGTGTTCCAATAACAATCTGAACTCCGTATTTTAAAGCACGAATCTGTCGATCAATAGATTGTCCACCATAAATCGGTAAAGTTTTTACTTTTTTATATTTTCCAATCTTAGTGAATTCTTCTGATATTTGAATAGCAAGTTCGCGTGTTGGCGTAAGCACTAAAGCTTGAATATGACGATTCCCATCAATGATACGTTCAATCGTTGGAATCCCGAAAGCTGCAGTTTTCCCCGTACCTGTCTGCGCTTGACCAATGACGTCATGCCCCTCTAAAACTAGCGGAATCGTTTGGCTTTGAATTGGGGATGGTTCTTCAAAACCCATATCACTAATTGCCGCTAATACCTTTTTACTTAAAACAATTTCACCAAATGTAGTTATATCTTTTTTCAAATTAAATCCTCCTAAAATTACGTTTCTTTAACATAGCGCCTTATTATATCTAATGCAGTTTGTGTCGCACGATATTTAACCGCTGTTCTTTTTCCTTTAAATTGATTTTTATAACATTTTGTTCCGGAGTGTCCTGTTATTGCAATATAAACCAAGCCGACAGGTTTTTCATTGCTACCACCATCTGGCCCTGCAATTCCAGTAATTCCAATACCAATGTCTGTATTAAATTTACTTCTGATTCCTTCTGCCATCGCTTTGGCTGTTTCCTCACTAACGGCCCCAACTGAGCCCAAAATACTAGCAGGAACCTTCAACTCTGAAATCTTAACTTCATTATCATAGCTTACAACGGATCCATATAAATATTCAGAGCTACCCGGAACATCTGTTATTCGGCTCGTTAATAGCCCACCAGTACATGATTCAGCACAAGCAATTGTAAGGTGTTTCTTTTTTAATAGATTTCCTACGACTTCTTCAATACCTATATCATCTGTACCAAAAATATATTCGCCAATTCGATTTCGAATTTCAGATTCTAAAACTTCAATCATTTGTTCGGCTTCTTTTTTTGTACTCGCTTTTGCGGTAATTCTAACGATTACTTCTCCTGGTCTAGCTAACAATGCTAATGTTGGATTTGATTGTGCTAATATTAAATCTTCTATACTTTCTTCTAATGTAGACTCTCCAATACCAACCGTATTTAGCACCCTAGATAAAATAATAGAATCCATACCATATTTTCCAGTTAAATATGGTATCACTTTCTTTTGAAACATGTCTTTCATTTCAAATGGGGGCCCTGGCAAATTAATAATCACTTTTCCATTATTCTCTAAGATGATACCAGGTGCAGTGCCACAAGCATTGTCCAATACTATTGCACCATCAGGTATCATTGCTTGTTTTATGTTATTCTGAGCCATTGGATATCCGCGGAAAGCACAAATTTCCTTAATATTATCTAAACTTGCTTGATGTAAGCTCAATTCTTTATCAAACAAAGATGCACTTACTTCCTTCGTTATATCTCCCTGCGTTGGTCCTAATCCACCTGATGTAATGACAATATCAGCTCTGTCTAAAGCAATGGTCAATGCTTGCTTCATACGATCTCGATTATCTCCAACCGTTGTTTGATATAGCACATCAAAGCCCAATTTATTTAATTCTTCTGCTAAATATGCAGCGTTTAAATTTACAATTTGCCCCAGTAATAGTTCTGTTCCTGTTGTAACAATTTCTACAACCACCTTTTCAATCTCCTTTCTACTTTTCATAAGCTTCTGCGCTTCCATCTCCGTGTATGTTTAGTATTTACATTTGCAAATAAAAAATAGCAGGTATTTAACGCCCCGCTATTTTCATGTATTAATATATAGTAATCACACATTCTTTAACACATTACGTTGAAAAATCGGTAAACAAATTGCTTATTATTCAGTTATTTTCTCTGCTAATATATCATAAGTAAAACCTTGAACTATTTTTGCTTTTATCATATCTCCAGGTTTACTATCTGAATCACACTCAACATAGACTTGTCCATCAACTTCAGGAGCTTCTCGATAGGACCTTCCATAAGCGACAGTTTCCTGCTCTGTATCCCGTCCTTCGATTAAAACCTCTATTTCTTTACCTTCCATTTCTTGATTTAATTCTTCAGAAATCTTACATTGTAAAGACATTAAATCATGATATCGTTCCTGCTTTACGACATCATCAATCTGATCATCCATCTCATATGCAGGAGTATCCTCTTCTCTCGAATAAGTAAACACACCAACCTTATCAAAGCGCTGTTCTTCTACAAAACTTTTCAACGCTAGGTATTGTTCTTCTGTCTCCCCTGGGAATCCAACAATAAATGAAGTTCTAATTGTAACATTCGGAATTTTGTTACGAATTTTCTTTAATAAAGCTTCTATACTTTCCCGCGTATCATAGCGCGCCATTGCTTTTAAAACAGTATTATCTGCATGTTGAAGTGGTAAATCAACATATTTACATATTTTAGGTTCAGCTGCCATCAGTTCAATTAGTTCATCAGTGAAATATTTGGGATAACAATACAAAATTCTAATCCATTGCAGTTTCTCAATCTTAACTAATTCTTTTAATAAATCAGTTAAACGCGATTTACCATATAAATCATGTCCATAATTTGTTGTATCCTGTGCAATTAAATTAATTTCTTTTACACCTTTATCCGTAAGGCTTTTTGCTTCCGCAACAATAGATTCAATAGTTCTACTACGATAATTACCTCGAACTAACGGAATAACACAATAGGAACAACGATTATTACATCCTTCCGCAACTTTTATATATGCACTATATTCCGGTGTCGTCGTTATTCTTGTCATTTTTTCATCGTATATTGTATCAGTCTCTCCAATGAGTAAAACGCGTTTTCCTTTTAAAGTCTCAGCTACAGCTTCATCAATACGATGCCATGCGCCTGTCCCAACAATTGCATCAGCTTCTGGAATCTCATCTAACAAATCTTGCTGATATCTTTGCCCTAAGCATCCCGCTATGATTAAAGATTTACATTTCCCAATCTTTTTGTAATCTGCCATATTTAAAATTGCAGTAATAGATTCATTCTTTGCTGTTTCTATAAATGCACACGTGTTTACTATAAGTACATCTGCATTCTGTGGATCCGCTGTTAACTCAAATCCTCGATCTTTCAATGCACCTAGCATTATTTCTGTATCAACTAAGTTTTTCACGCAACCAAGGCTAATAAAACCAACTTTTTGCATGTGTTACCTCCATATTTTATCCAAATATAAGCATTTTACACTATTGAAATATATGAGTAGATATGCTGTGCTTTATCCAAACCGCACATTTTTCACCCAATTATCCAATAATGTCTCTTTTTCTTTTTTAGTATAATTCACATCATTTTTTAACAATATTAAATTTTTACCTGAAAACGACTTATACGCCAAGCTTTCTTGATTCGTAGGCATAAAAAAGAATTTATTCGCTTGCAAGCACATTTGTGCATCATCGCTAACTAGCCAATGCATAAATTGAACGGTTTCCGCCTTATGTTTTGTCCCTGACAAAATACCAAAGCCAGTCAAGCTATAAGAAGATCCTTCTTCTGGATAAATAATTTGAATAGGAAATCCATCCTTGACATATTTCATTGCTTCACTTTGAACTGCAATTGCTACATCAACTTCCCCCATACCTGCCATTCTAACTGGCGTAACTAAAAATTTAGAATACTGAATAATCTTTGGATGCAATGATCTAAAAAGATTCATTGCTGCCGACTCACCAAAATCAGCACTCATACTATAATACAAATTCGCTGCATCATCCGCTGCCATAAAATCTGTAATGCCAATTCTAATATGGTCATCTTTAACCAAGGCTTCCCACCCTGTAGGCAAATGCAAGGCATGAGATAAATAATCTTTATTCGTGCAAAAAACAATTGGATCGTACCAAACTCCGACCCACATACCATCTGAGGCTCTAAACTTTTGCGATATAATATCAGTATTTTCTGATGCATAAGATTGTAAAGCATTTGAAGATAATTTTATCTTATTTAATACCTCTTTATTCGTTAGTACAGCATCCGCTTGTGGCTCCTTTACTTCCGCTGATACTTTATCTACAATTTCATTTCCTGACAAAGGAATAAAGTTCACTTTGACTTTCGTATTCTTCTCATATTCTGCTGCTAATAAAGCAGCAGTTTCTATTGGAATACTTGTATATACAGTAATACTATTTGCATAGTCTTTAGTACTCTTATCAGCATATCCTGCTAAATAAATATTACTAGTAAATACAACCGCTAAGATAAAAAAAGTTAACCATAACAGTGGTATATAACGTCGCATATCTATGCCTCCGCAAAAAAAATAACAAACATTACTATACAACGAAATGACTTATGATGCAATAAAAAGAAATTTTACTTTATATTATCATAAATGACGATAGAATCATAGTAAAAAGATATTCTCTGCAATTCCTTCATAAAATTTCAAATAAATTGTTTGCATAAAGTTTATTTTCATCTTTATTGTATTTTTCCCTTTATAGTAAATTAAATATGACGTATAATATATTTTTGTTAATACATTATATTTAATTAGGAGGTTTCACATTATGCGTCCGTTAGGATTTTTTGATGGAAGAATAGTTGAACTAGATGAAAAAATTGTTGCTATGGAGGACCGCGGACATCAATTTGGCGATGGGATTTATGAAGCAACTAGAATCTATAATGGGAAATGCTTTCAACTGAAACGACACCTTGATCGTTGTGTTCACTCATTAAGAGAGCTAAAAATTCCTATTGTTTATACATATGAAGAGTTAGAGGAAATTCACTATAGTTTAATTCAAGCAAGTGGAATAACTAATGGATTTATTTATTTTCAAATTACTAGAGGTACAGCACCTCGTGAGCACGGCTTCCCTAAAAACGTAATTCCTCATCTTTCAATGTTTATTCGCCCAATGCAAACAAAAACTGAACTACAAGCTGTGGGCGTTAAATGCTTTCTTACCCCAGATCAAAGATGGTTGCGTTGTGATATCAAATCATTAAATTTACTTGGCAATGTTTTAGCAAAACAAGCCGCTCATGACGCAAAATGTTTTGAAGCCGTAATGTATCGCGAAGATAAAAATTTAATTACTGAAGGATCTAGCAGTAACTTCTTCATTGTAAAAGATGAGGTAATTTGGACACATCCAATTAACAATCTAATTTTAAAAGGTATTACACGTACCATATTATTAGAGGATATTATTCCTTCACTAAACTTAACTATTCTAGAAAAAGCTTTTTCACCAGAATTTGCTCAAAAAGCTGATGAAGCTTTTATCACAAGTACTAGTTTAGAGGTAATGCCAGTTATTTCGCTAGGGGGTAAAATAATTGGCGATGGTAAACCTGGAAAAATCACGCAGAAACTACAAAGAGCCTATCGAGAAAAGGCTCATCAAGAATGTAAATAATAAGGAGTTTTAATTTGATTACACCTGAATTAATTCAACGAATCAATGAGTTAGCAAAAAAGAAAAAGGCAAATACAATTACTGAAGAAGAATTAGTCGAGCAAACAAAACTAAGAAGAATCTACATTGATCACTTTAAAATGCATGTAAAACATCATCTCGATAATATTGAATTTGTAGATACTCCACCAAGAAAGCTACATTAACATGAATAGCTTAAATAAAGGATCACATAGCTGGTATTCTGTTCTTTTATTAACAATGGGACATTTTTTTAGTGATTTTTATGCAAATTTTCTTCCAGTCCTGCTCCCAATTGTTATCCCAAAACTTGGCTTATCTTTGACGATGAGTGGGCTTTTAATTATGGTTTTATCTTTTACTTCAAATGTTTTACAACCTTTTTTTGGATATTGGATGGACCGTTCAAACTTAAATTGGCTAATTCTTGCAACAATTCCAGCCGGCGCAATATTCATTTGTTATACCGGAATAGTTGACACAAAAATCATGTTATTTATTTTAGTCGCTTTAAGCGGTGTTGCTGTTTCTTTTTTTCATCCATTGGGGTCTAGCTTAGTTAGCAAAGTAAGCGCTAGTAATAAAATAGGAATTTCACTTTCGATATTTGTAGCTGGGGGGAATCTTGGATTTGCCTTAGCCCCTATCATTTTAGTATATTTTACCGCTCACTATGGGCTTGACTCGCTTCCCCTATTAATAATTCCAAGCTTTATTTTAACAATAGCTTATTATCACTCAAAATTATATAAACAATGTTCTAGCTCTGAAATAAATGTATTAGTAAATCGTCATATTCCCAAGTTTCATAAGAATACTAATTTAATTAAACTTAATCTTGTTATGGGATTACGTGCTTGGACACACGTTGCAGTCACAACATTTTTGCCAGTACTACTTGCATCTCAAGGATATAGTAATACTTTTTCTGGTGTAGTTCTAACTATTTTTTTAGTCGGAGCCGCATTAGGTGGATTAATTGGTGGATATGCAAGCGATAAGTTTGGCATAAAAAAAGTGATTGTAACTTCTTTAGCATTAGGAATTCTCCCTACTTACATATTTTTATCAAGTTCAGAAATCACCATGCTAACATGGATTGCTATCGTTTTATGCGGTGCCGGATTGCAATGTTCAGCTCCGTCTTCATTAGTTTGGGCACAAAAGTTATTACCCAACAATGCTGGCATGGCCTCGGGAATGATGTTGGGTCTTTCTTTTGGTTTAGGAGGTATTGGAACTGCAATTACTGCAACACTTGCTGACTATATAGGTCTTCCAACTTCTTTATTGTTAACTGTATTACCATTAGTTGTTGCCGTACCTTTAGCAATGACAATTCCAGCACCTACTTTAGATAATAAGCAGCTATAGATTCTATAGACTAAAAAGAGAGGATACCATTGCGAATAAGCAATGGTATCCTCTCTTTTAACTATTTTTATGTTAACTTATACTGCACCGATCATCTATCATTTCATACTATATAATATAGAAGTAATTTATAAAGAAGGTGTAGATATGTTGCTTTATTACAATTTTTTAAATTTTCTTAGCCTATTATTTATTCTATCAGCTTCAATTATGCTTGTTAAAAATATTACTTATTCTCATTTATATAAAAACATACTAACAACTACTTTAGCATTAAATATAATTCAATTAGGTGTAAGTATCTATATTAATACCACTCTAACAGATACGTTTTATTTTTACTTTTATAATATTATGATAATTACTCAAATTTCAATAACGATATTTCTTTTTATCATTTTACAAAAAATTTTTTCTATGAAAAGAGCATATCTGCATAGTTTTGAAGAAAGTGAACATCAAAGCGACTTACTAGAAACTTCTTTAGCAAAAATTGGCGCAATTTTGAATTCACAGCTCAATTTATCTGACACATTGAATACAATTGCAGATATGGTTGCCGATATGTTACGCGCAAATCAAAGTATTGTGGCTATATATGATACTAAGGAAAATCAGTTAAGCATCGCTGCAACTTATGGGATTAATGTGCCTCCTATTGCCTTCCCCATAAATACCAGTCTCAGCCAGAGGGCCATTCATGAGTATAAAACAATTTATATTAATGATACTAGAAACTGTCCAGACCTATTTACACCAAAACTTTTATTTTCTAAAGTTCGTTCAATCATCGCAGCCCCTATTATTCATACTGGAAATATTATTGGCACAATTGAAGTCTATTCTAGAAGCATCAATGGATTTAACGAAAATGCTGCTGACTTTCTTTCCGTACTCGCCCATCATGCTGGAGCAGCAATTAACGCTGCAAAGTTATATGAAGATACAAAACAAAAACTTTTAAACGAGAAATACTTATCTGCGATCACGTATTCCACGTCCTTTACGTTTGACACAAATACCATAGTTGACGAATGTACACATCATGTATTAAATGCACTAAACGCAGATATAGGAATCGGCTGTTTATCTACAGATGTAGAGTATACTTTTACTCCAATTAGTAATATTAATATCACAAATAAATTAACAGAGATTGATTTAAATCCATTTCCATCCTTAAAACTTTTAATTAACAAATTACAACCTTTTAATTCTTTAAATGAAGTTCTACCTCCGATTCATTCTTTTTTACACTTACCACTTAAAATTAATTATCTTATGATTTTACCATTGGCTGTTAACAAGCGTTTATTAGGAATCATTCTAGTCGGCTGGTACAATTTTAAATCAAATAAGCATAAAGAAGAATATTCTTTTATAAAAATGATGGCAAATCAAGTTGCTATTGGTCTAGAAAAAGCACATTTTTATAATCAAATAAAATCTATGGCTTTATCCGATGGATTAACAAAATTAGCAAATCGTCGCAATTTTGATATGTTTTTAAAAACAGAATTACGACGAGCAGAATCATTGAATAAACCATTGAGCTTAATTATGCTTGACCTAGATAAATTTAAGCAATACAACGATACATTTGGTCATATTAATGGAGATCAACTCTTACAGCAAGTTGGTGCAATTCTAAAACATAATGTTCGTTCCATTGATCTTCCAGCTAGATATGGTGGTGAAGAATTCAGCATTATCCTGCCTGAAGGAAACATTAGTGAAGCAATTAGTACCGCCGAACATTTAAGAAAAGAAATTGAAAGTTATAAATTCACTAATCAGGGCGGCATTTTTACCAAACATATAACCGCTAGCTTTGGCATCGCTACGTATGACCCTAATATTACAATGAATGCGCCTTCCTCAGATACGATTATTGCCATTGCCGATAAAGCTCTTTATCAAGCGAAGCAAGAAGGTCGCAATCGAGTAATAAGTTCAAATATATTTCAATAACGATAAATAAAATTTATAATTTTTCCTCTCTCAATAGCTTAAAATTTTCAGATTTTTTCGGTAAAATTTACACTTTTCAGAATTTGTTCAAAAAATCACAAATATCTCGCCAGGCGCATTGACAAACACTTTCTAAGTACCTATAATGAAGTTGTTAGATAAGACGACAGTAAAATGGCTTAAATAAATTTAAGCTATTTTACTGTTGAAACTTAAATTTATAATGTTTTAATTATATTGGGAGGGTTTACTTAATGGCAAAAAAACCAGTTAAAATTACAGAAACTGTTCTTCGCGACGGACATCAGTCTTTAACTGCAACTCGTATGCGTTTAGACGATATGAAACCAATGTTAGAAACACTTGATAAAGCCGGCTATTTCGCAATTGAAGCTTGGGGCGGAGCTACATTTGATACTTGTCTTCGTTTCTTAAACGAAGATCCATGGGCTCGTTTAGATTATTTAAAAGCTCATCTAAAAACTCCTATTTCCATGTTATTAAGAGGTCAAAACCTTTTAGGTTATAACCATTATGCAGATGATGTTGTTGCAGCATTTGTTAAGAAAATGGTTGAACATGGCATTGGTGTTATCCGCGTTTTCGATGCACTAAATGATATTCGCAATCTTGAAGTTGCAATTAAAGCTGGTAAAGAAGCTGGTGCACATGTACAAGGGACATGTGTGTATACAATCAGTCCTTATCATACAAAAGAAAGTTATGTAGAATTAGCTCGCGGTTTGGTAAAAATGGGCGTTAACTCTATCTGCATTAAAGACATGTCTGGTTTACTAAAACCTTACGTAGCTTATGATTTAGTAAAAGCTTTAAAAGCTGAAATTGGTGATTTACCACTTGAATTGCATACACACTACACAAGCGGATTTGGTTCAATGACTTATTTAAAAGCCATTGAAGCTGGTGTAGATATTATTGACTGTGCATTATCTCCATTCGCTCTTGGCACTTCTCAACCTTGTACGGAGACTATGATTGCAGCACTTGAAGGCACTGATCGTGATACAAACATTGATAGACATGCATTAAAACCAGCAGTACTTCATTTTGCACAAGTTAAGAAAGATCTTGCTGAAACATTTAAATTAGCTAAAACATCATTTGATGTTAATACAGATGTTCTTGATTTCCAAATTCCTGGTGGCATGCTTTCCAACTTATTCAACCAATTAAAAGAACAAGGTATGGAAGACAAATATCAAGATCTTCTTGATGAAATGCCTCGTGTACGTGCTGATCTTGGATATCCTCCATTGGTTACTCCATCCAGCCAAATCGTCGGCTCCATGGCTACATTCAATGTAATGATGGGCGAACGTTATAAAATTGTACCTCGTGAAGTAAAAGATTTAGCTCGTGGTAAATATGGTAGAACTCCACTTCCTGTAAATGAAGAAGTGCGTGAAAAAATCATTGGAAATGACCCAATCATTGATTACCGTCCAGCTGATGATATTCCTCCACAAATGGAAAAATTAAAAACTGAATTAGCTGAAAAAGGTTATCCTAATGCTTCTATTGAAGATGTTTTATCTTACGCTTTATTCCCTGAAGTTGCATTAGAATTCTTTAAAAATAATCGTTAATTCAAAAGAAAAAAGACCTTGCACAAATGTGCAAGGTCTTTTTTTCTTTTGAAAATTTATTTAAAAACATGATTTTCCAATAAATTCTTTTAATATTGAATTTACCGGAATTTCATCATCGTTCTCAATACTAACAAAATACTCTAAAAAATCTAGGAGACGACTAGCCTCTGCATATTCAGCTTCCGTTTGCTTTACCTCTCTTAATAATGGTTCCGCATGTTTTTTCAAAACCCCCAGCTCATATATCAACGCTGAATTAAACATAATATCTGCTTCCTCTTGAAATGGGAAAATATTTTTTTCTTCTCCATTACGTACAGACGGCCATTGTTTTAGCGTTTTCACTGCACTTGATCCCCTAAATTTATGATCACGAACAATTCGACGAATTAAACGAGCATCTGTCGTTGGAATTCTATTATGACCATCTATAGCCAATTGAGTCAACGCACTTATATAAATTTTCAATTTTTTATTACGTGGGATTTTACTTGTTAAACGCTCATTCAGCCCGTGAATTCCTTCAATAAGAACAGGCTGGTCTGGCTTGATTTGAATTATATTTCCCTTATACTCTCTCTGCCCTGTAACAAAATTATAATATGGAATTTCTACAGACTTCCCATTTAAAAGCTCAACTAAATGTTGATTAAAAAGATCTGTATCCAAGGCCTCTAAAGATTCAAAATCATATTCTCCTTTTTCATTTTTAGGCGTATGTATACGATTATGAAAGTAATCATCTAATGAAATGGTTATAGGTACTACCCCATTTACTCGAAGTTGAACTCTAAGTCTCTGCGCAAAAGTGGTTTTCCCCGATGACGATGGACCAGCAATTAATATAATTCTAGCCTGACTTGTATGACTTACAATAAAATCTGCAATCTGGGCAATTTTCTTTTCATGTAAAGCTTCTGAGATTCTTACAATATCATATATTTCATCTTTTCTCGTATACGCATTTAATTTTTCAACATAATCGCATTGAAGTATTTTAGCCCATTTTTCCGCCTCATTAAAAATATCTGCCAATTTCTCTTGTGGAGAAAATTCAGGAACTATCTTCACATTGGTAATCTCAGGTATTCTTATAATTAAACCTGATCTATATTGATTTAACGCAAACAAACTTAATTCAGATGTATTACTTAACATCGGCCCATATAGATAATCATATGTATTGCCGCAATAATATACACTAACTAATTCTCGTTTTAAATCCTCAATAAGACTTACCTTCTCCGCTTGGCCAGATTTTTTAAACAACTCTAACGCTTCAGCTTTTGGTAGTGTTTTTTTTAGAATTGGCCTTTTTTCTAACACGATTTCACTCATCTTTGCTTCTATTTCTTTTATATCAATTGAAGTTAAATTTCGACCTAAATATACTTCACAAAATAATCCTTTACTAATTGAATGCTCCACTGTAACTTTAACATTGCGATATAATTCATATATAGCTACAATCAAAAGAAATGTTATTGATCTTTGATATACTTTTAGTCCAAACTCTGTATTTAGCTCGATAAATTCTATACTGCAATCATCATAAAGGCATGCTTGTAAATCTTTTATTAAATTATTTACTTTAGCTGCTACAATCAAATTAGAATGAGAATTATTAAAATCATCACTTATCTCTTTTAAGGATATCCCCCTCCGATATATCTTTTCAATATCCCTATTTTTTACCTTGGTAACAACTTTAATGTTCATAATAAAACCTCCACATCTCACGGAAAAAAATTAAGGTAGTATACATGATATGTATACTACCTTAATTATACACCAGATTATGTAAAGAGCCTAGGAAAATATAACTCGAACAATACAATAAATCACTGCTCCCATCAATGCAGTACATGGAATTGTTAATAACCAAGCCATAAGCATTTGTTGCGCAACCCCCCAACGCACTGCACTAATTCTTTTCGCACTACCAACCCCCATGATAGAACCAGAAACTACATGCGTTGTGCTTACTGGAAGATGTAGCAAAGTCGCTCCAAATACAACAATAGATGAATTCAAATCAGCTGCAAAACCACTTATTGGCTCCAATTTGAATATTTTTCCTCCCATCGTTTTAATAATGCGCCAACCACCAGCAGCTGTACCTAATCCCATAGATGTAGCGGCCGCCAATTTTACCCATGTAGGAACTTCTAAAGTTTCTATATATCCGCCACTTAGAAGTGCAAGAGTAATAATCCCCATTGCTTTTTGCGCGTCATTAGAACCATGTGAAAAAGACATCATCGCAGCAGATAAAATCTGCATTTTTCTAAATTTATTATTGATCGTAGATGGTGCAAATCGCCCAAAAATTAAATATAAAATCATCATAATAATACAACCAGAAATAATTGCAATTACAGGCGATGCAACAAGAGATAAAACAATTTTTCCAATGCCATAAAAATTAAGCCCCATTGCACCTGTCGAGACCAAAACTGCACCAATAATTCCACCTACTAATGCATGAGAAGAACTGCTTGGAATTCCAAGCCACCATGTAACTAAATTCCAAATAATAGCACCAAGTAATGCTGCAATTATAATTTTTTCATCAACATGAGATGCCGACTTTACAATATCTCCACCAATTGTTTTTGCTACACCAGTACTATACATAGCACCCGAAAAATTTAACATTGCAGCCATCAAAATAGCAACTTTAGGTGGAATAGCTCTCGTGGAAACCGATGTCGCAATTGCATTTGCGGTATCATGAAATCCATTAATATAGTCAAACAGCAATGCTAACGCTACTACTGTAAAAATTAATACCTCAAGCATATTTCATTACCACACCTCTTAGTAAGTCTGCTGTATCCTCACAGCGATCTAACGTATCCTCTAAAAACTCTAAAACCTCTTTCCATTTGATTACTTCAATTGGATTTAGTGTAGACTCAAACAAGTGTGCAACTTCTTTACGATAAATTCTATCACCTTCGCTTTCAATATTTTCAATATTTCGCGTACAGTCTAAAATAGCATGTTGATTTTTCTTAATATCTTTTAACAATTCTAGAGCTTTAAGCAATTCTTCAGTACTGCGAATTAGAAGTTTTGCTAATTCAATCGTTCCTTCTCTGGAATCTCCCGTTTTATACAAAACTATCCGCTGTACGGTTCCTTGTAAAAAATCCACGCCGTCATCAAGCTTATTTGCTAATGCATAGATATCTTCTCTATCAATTGGAGTAATAAAAGTCTGATTTAATTTATCAATAATTTTCTCATTAATATCATCAGCTTTATGTTCAATCTCAATAATATCTTTCATCAATTTTTCAGCTTGACTATAATCGCTTACTACAGTGTGTAGTTTTAACGCACCCGCATGAAAGAACTTTGCACTTTCTATAAACAAATCAAAAAACTCATCATCTTTATGCTTAAAACTAAAGTTAAACATACATTGCCCCCCAAAATAGTTACTTATTTATGTAATTTATTTGACCAAGATTTACTATATCACCAATTATTAAATTATACAATGACAAAAATATACTAAAAAAGCCTGTATCCGTAAAAATATAAAAGCATTAATGCTTTTATATTTTTTTCTTACAGTAGAATTAATGCAAAATTATTTTTTTCTTATAATAAAATAGTCCATAATAGATATGTATCTATTATGGACTATTTTTAGAAAAAAATTCTTATTTTTGCTCTACAAAATTCATTGCATTTAAAACTTTTTCAGCCATTCCTTTTATTTTGGCTGATGGTACTGCACAAACGGCAATCCTAACGCCCATTTTTAATGGTACAGCGAAAATTAAATCATCATGTAGTTTTGTACATACTGCATCAGAATCAGCTGCTGGAATAGAAATAAAGAAACCAGCACGATATGGTAGCATATTTAATCCACATGCTTTTGCTTCGCTCATAAAAATATCTGCACGTTCGCGAATTAATTGATAATAACCATCTCTTTCTTTTTCAAACTGTACAAGTAATGTTTTATCTTGATCAATTGTTGTTAATAAAGTCATTGCACCACGATTAATATTTGACCAAGTAGCTCTACTTGTATATTGATTGATTTCTGCAAATTCTTTGATCACATTTTTATCAGAAGATATACCAATCATCGCACCTGTACGCTGCCCATACATCGTATAACCTTTAGACATACTAAATGCTAAAATGCCTAAAATATTTGCAGGTAAATTGCTAAATTGTTTTAAAAATTTGCGTGATTCATTTTTCTCTCCTGCATAATCAATATAAGCAATATCTATTAAAACAGTAATTTTTTTCTCAGGATTTTTCGCTTGTACTTTACATACATCCAGCACCTTTTTCCAATCGTCATCCGTTAAACTAAAACCAGTTGGATTATGCGCCGGCGTATTAATAATAATAACGAGTGAATTTTGCTTAGAAAGCAGTTCATTTACTTTTTTTTCAAATGATTTAATATTGAAATTTTGATGTTCATCAAACAATTGATATGTATCCAATTCACGTAATGCTTCTTTACAAAGCACGCTATAAGGACCCCAATACCAATCAGAAGTCAATACTTTATCCCCAATTTCAGAATAATTCCAAATTGTATGATGAATTACCCCTGTACCACCAGCCGTAGCCACAGAATTAAAATAGGCATCTGGTCTTTGATCAGCAAAAGCTAAGTTAATCGTTGCATCCAAATAAGCTGGCAAGCCAGAAATTGGTGCATAAGCAATCATATCGTTAATTGACATTCCACGTAAAACTTTTTCTACGGTTGGAATACAAGCTAATTTTTCATTGTCATCCATAATTGCGCCAATTGTCGCATTTACCACTTTATCTTTACCATGCTCAGCTGTCGCTTTTACAGCTGCTCCACTGGCCCCAAAAATCTTATCCGTAGCAAACTTTCCTTTTGCATGAGATGCTGCAACACTATTTGTCATTTTTTATCCCCCTTAGAAATAGTACTTCAACTTACTACTAAGTGTCCAAATAAATTATATTCGTTTTAATAAAGTAAAGTCCTGCCCAAAATATAAGTATACAAAATTCTTAAAAAATTCTACCTAGCAAATAAGCAAGCCTTAAAAATCCAGCTTGCCTAATAACAGTTTTATTTTTCCGGGAAAAATTCTGCATGAATTGCATTTACAGCTTCTTTCACTTGGCTGTTTTTAATTAAACAAGAGATGCTAATTTCAGATGTGCTGATTACTTCTATATTAATGCCTGCTGTTGATAACGCACCAAACATTCTAGCTGCAATACCGGGACTACCAAACATACCTGCACCAACAATAGATACTTTTGCTACATCTTCTTCAATCAATACAGCGATTGCATTTAATTGATCAGCAACTTTATCAACTATCTTCTTTGCTTCTGCTAAATCAGTAATTGCAACTGTAAATACCATATCCGTAACATTTTTTTCTATGTTACGAATACTTTGTACAATCATATCGACATCAACATTCGCTTCCGCTAAAGCAGCAAAAATCGAATGCGCAATTCCTGGATTATTAGGTACTCCTAATACCGCAACTTTTGCTACATCGCAGTCATGTGCAACGCCTCTAATATTAAACTCTTTATCTTCCATTGTACATTCCTCCCTAATAATCGTTCCCGGTCTTTTTGTAAAAGTAGAGCGAACGTGTATTGGTATATTAAAATATTTTCCCATCTCTACAGAACGCGGTTGCATAACCCCTGCACCAAGTCTTGCCATTTCAAGCATTTCATTATAGGTGATTTCTTTCATTTTTCGAGCACTTTTTACCATCCTCGGATCAGAGGAATATACACCCTCCACATCCGTAAAAATTTCGCAACTATCTGCTCTTAAAGCTCCTGCAATTGCCACAGCCGAAGTATCTGAACCACCACGGCCAAGCGTAGTTGGATCTCCATTCATATCAAGCCCTTGGAATCCAGCAACCACCACAATCTGACCTTTATCCAATTCAGCTAAAATGCGCTCAGGATTAATATCAACAATTTTTCCTTTTGTATGTACTGCATTCGTCTTTACTCCAGCTTGCGCACCAGTTAAAGATATTGCAGGATGACCAAGATTCTTAAATGCCATTGCTAATAAAGATATAGATACTTGTTCTCCCGTAGTAAGTAACATATCCATTTCTCTTGCATATTGATATGGTTCTTTATTAATTCCTTTTGCCAAAGCAATTAAATCATCAGTTGTATCTCCCATTGCAGATACAACCATAACAACCTTATCATCCTTATTCTTTTCTTCTATAATTCTTTTGGCCACTGCTATAATTTTCTCAACACTGCCAACTGAACTTCCGCCAAATTTTTTTACAATTAACGCCATCGCCATCCCCCTAAACTTCTAAAAAACATCACGCTAACAATTATATACTATTCTCTTTAAGAAAACAAACTCCTCCTACATATGGACATTTTATTACAAAAAGTTGATTTTAGCAATTAAGAATCTTTTAGAAAGCAACTAACCTTGGAAAATTTCTACTCAACTCTTTTACATGGAGTAAATTTTCTGTAAAAAAATCTGGACATTTTCTATAGACTATGATAAATTGTATTGCAAAGATATCCTTTAAGTTAGTCCTGTGAGACTAAGAAGGTGCACCATATTTGTGATGATGTTACTTTCATGTCTCTTGCGTAATGTAAGGGATTTTTTTTTTGAAAATTTTAATAAAAGGAGCAGAATTTATGAATAACCGTGTAATTTCAGTAGATGAAAAGCTACCATTATTGCAAACAATTCCTTTAAGTTTGCAACACTTATTTGCTATGTTTGGAGCAACAGTCCTTGTCCCGATTCTTTTTAAAGTAAACCCTGCCACAATTTTATTATTTAATGGAATTGGAACTCTATTGTATTTATTCATTTGTAAAGGTAGAGTTCCTGCATATTTAGGCTCCAGTTTTGCATTTTTGTCACCAGTATTTTTAGTTTTGCCTCAATACGGCTACGAAGCGGCATTAGGTGGATTTATTGTCGTAGGCGCAATATTTTCATTAGTTGCACTTAGCATCAAAGCTATCGGTACAAAATGGATTGATATCGTATTTCCGCCTGCTGCGATGGGGGCAATTATCGCTGTCATCGGTCTTGAATTGATGCCGACAGCCGCTGGTATGGCTGGACTAACAGCTGAGCAAGTTGATACAAATACAATTTTTGTCTCAATTTTCACTTTAGTCATTACAATTTTAGGCTCGGTTGCCTTCCGTGGGTTTTTAGCAATTATTCCAATTTTAATCGGAGTAATTAGCGGTTATATCTTAGCCTTTTTCTTGGGCTTAGTTGATTTAGCACCAGTCGAAGCAGCTTCCTGGTTCGCTATGCCAACAATCTATACGCCTGAATTTAATTTCAGTGCAATTGCAATTATTTTACCAGCAGCACTTGTTGTTATCGTTGAACATATCGGTCATCTTATTGTAACAGGCAATATCATCGGTAAAGATTTAACTAAAGAACCTGGTTTAGATAAATCTTTATTAGGTAACGGAGTTTCTACTATCCTTTCTGGATTTTTTGGCTCTACACCAAATACTACTTATGGTGAAAATATTGGCGTACTCGCTATTACAAAAGTTTATAGTGTTTGGGTTATCGGCGGTGCAGCAGTTTTTGCGATTATCTTGTCCTTTGTTGGAAAACTCGCAGCTGCAATTCAAAGTATTCCCGTTCCTGTTATGGGCGGAGTATCCTTGCTCCTTTTCGGCGTCATTGCAGCTTCTGGCATTAGAATGTTAGTAGAATCAAAGGTCGATTACAATAAGCCTAGTAATTTAATTTTAACTTCTGTAGTTTTAGGTATTGGCGTAAGCAATGCAAGCCTTACTATCGGCACCGTAACAATGAAAGGCATGGCACTAGCAACTGTTGTAGCAATCATATTAAGCTTAACCTTTAAGGTGATTGATTCATCCCATAATAACGATTAAATTATTTATTTTCACATAAAAAATAAGCCTAATCATGACAAAATGCAGTTTAAAAGAGATATAATACTATATATCCTGCATAATCTGTTGTATGATTAAGGCTTATTTTTATTTTCAGAAAGTGGTGTTATTTTGTCTTCTCTTTCATTTTTAAAAATCTATTCAAGCAATCCTAAACTACGTGGTATTATCTTTACTTTACTAGGCGGTATCTTGTGGGGATTTTCCGGAACTTGCGGACAATATCTATTATCTATAAAAGGTTTTGATGCTACGTGGATTACAATTATCCGTATGATAATCGGAGGTATAATTATATTAGCCTTCTCAGCCATTCACAAAAGAGAGCAATTAAAAAGAATTTTATTAAATAAACACGATCTTTTTCATCTTTTTTTATTTAGCATATTCGGCCTGGTAATTTGTCAATATACTTATATGACAGCCATTTTTTATCTCAATGCAGGCACTGCAACTGTTTTGCAATATCTTGGCCCGCTGTTTATTATGATCTATACCTGTATAAAGACATTGCGATATCCATCCGCTAAAGAGTATCTCTCTATTTTTTTAGCTATTTTAGGTACTTTTCTATTGGCTACCCAAGGAAATATTAACGCTTTAGTCATTTCCTCGCAAGGATTACTCTGGGGCCTTTTATCCGCCTTAGGCGTCATGTTTTATACAATACTTCCAATAAATCTTATGGCAAAATGGGGAAGTATTATCGTAGCGGGTTATGGTCTACTCTTTGGAGGTATCTTTCTTTATCTTATTTCTGGCGAATGGACCTTTCCTTTTTCAATTGACCTATATACGGCATTTGCATTAGCTGCAATAATCATCTTTGGCACAGTGATTGCTTTTATCCTTTATTTACAAGGCGTAAACGATATTGGAGCAATAAAAGCAAGTATGATTTCTTGCGTTGAGCCTGTCTCAGCCGCAATTTTTTCAGCAATTTGGCTTAATTCGCAATTTACGTTTATCGATATCATAGGATTCCTATGTATTATTACAACTGTTTTTTTACTAATAAAATCAAAATAAAATGGGGTAGATAAATCATCATCGATTTATCTACCCCGTTTTAAACTCTATTCAAATCTACAATGACATTTTGAGCATTCATGCCACTTATCAAAGCAATGACCACATTTATGACATTTATTGCAGCCCCAGACACATCCACATCCACAAGATGGACAAACTTGATGACATTCATGGTGACATTTTGGACAGCAATGACACTCATGCTTTTTACCACAACAACCCATATAAGCAACCTCCTTATCCTCATCTACTATAGCTTATGAAGATTAAAAACTATCGGTTACTATGATTAAAAGGAAAAGTTTTACATAGCGATAACAATATGGTCACCTAACAGCGGCCGCTTTTGCACTCCTAATAAATAAAGAAGCCTGCACAACATCAAATTTTATGTAGTGCGGGCTTCTTTTCCCTATATTATTAATAATTTTATTCTATTATACATTAGAAAAATAAGTCTATATATAAACTTTCTTTAAGATAAATTTATTTACCAATACAAAAAGCCTCCGCATACTACGGAGGCCTAAAATTCATGGTGACACACCGGGGAATCGAACCCCGAACCTACTGATTAAGAGTCAGTTGC
>UMGS01010552.1_pt1 | contig 21274 bp, 20 predicted proteins | sample 1965341 | NCBI WGS metagenome assembly UMGS01 (sample SAMEA4836079, study PRJEB28245) | human gut metagenome | biome: gut microbiome; material: fecal sample | place: Denmark | collected 2008 | reverse complement strand
GGAGTTTTCTGAGGCTGGCAATAGTTTTTTGAAAAAAAATGTTCAACAGCATATTTAATAATCAGAGCATCGATTTTAGCGCTATTTATAAACATTTATTGCTCAAAAAATAGATCAAATAGGTACTCTTCTCTTTGTTCTGTTCATTTACCTTTAAAAACACAAAACTGCAGGCATAAAAAAGAGGCCTATTCAGGCCTCTTTTTCAATTTAATGACATCTTCTATATATCATTACTATATATAAAGATACTTTATGACTGTTTTGCAATGATCTGATTGTCATCTAAGTCCAAGATAATTTCTTTACCCGGAACTAATTTACCCGACAAGATATCTTGCGCTAATGGGTTTTCAACCTCTTGTTGGATAGCACGTTTCAATGGACGAGCACCATAGATTGGGTCGAATCCAACTTCACCCAGTTTTTCTAATGCTGCTCCCGTAATAGTCACGTGATAGCCTCGCTCTTCTAAACGCTGATACAAACGACGTAATTGAATTTGAGCAATAGCGGCAATATTCTCTTTACCTAATGGATGGAATACCACTACCTCATCAATACGGTTAATAAATTCAGGTCTAAAGTGGTGACCAACAACATCCATAACAATAGTTTTCATTGCCGGATAATCAAGGGTACCGAAGCGCTCTTGAATTAAATCCGAGCCTAAGTTTGATGTCATAATGACTACGGTATTACGGAAATCAACGGTTCTACCTTGTCCATCGGTTAAACGGCCATCGTCTAATACCTGTAATAAAATATTAAACACATCAGGATGTGCTTTTTCTACCTCATCTAATAAGATGACAGAATAAGGACGGCGACGAACAGCTTCTGTTAAGTAACCACCCTCTTCATAGCCCACATATCCTGGAGGCGCCCCCACTAAACGTGAAACAGAGTGTTTCTCCATAAACTCAGACATATCGATACGCACCATCGCATCATCACTATCAAACAAGAAATCAGCGAGCGCTTTACACAATTCAGTTTTACCAACCCCGGTTGGCCCTAAGAATAAGAACGAACCAATTGGGCGATTTGGATCTGATAATCCAGCACGGCTACGACGAATTGCGTTAGAGACTGCATTTACCGCCTCATCTTGGCCGATAACGCGTCTATGTAATTCCTGTTCCATTCTTAACAGTTTTTCACGCTCCCCTTCTAACATTCTAGACACAGGGATACCTGTCCAACGCGCTAAGATTTCTGCAATTTCAGCATCTGTTACTTTGTTACGTAACAGTTTCATATGCTTATCTTCAGTTTTATTGGCTTCAGCAAGTTGTTTTTCTAAAGTAGGAATTTGACCATATTGGATCTCTGACATTTTTGCCAAATCACCACTACGGCGAGCCTGCTCTAGTGCAATACGCGCTTGCTCTAATTCTGCTTTTATATGCTGAGTACCAGTAAGCTCTGCTTTTTCTGCTTTCCACTCTTCTTCTAAGCTAGAATACTCTTTCTCTTTTTCTGCAAGTTCTTCATTTAACATAGCTAAACGTTTTTTACTTGCATCATCAGATTCTTTTTGCAGTGCTTGCTGTTCAAGTTTTAGCTGAATAATTCTTCTATCCAGTCTATCTAATGCTTCTGGTTTTGAATCCATCTGCATACGTAGACTTGCACCAGCCTCATCGATTAAGTCAATTGCTTTATCTGGCAACATACGATCAGAAATATAACGATGAGACAAAGTAGCTGCTGCTACAATCGCCGGATCCGTAATTTGTACATGGTGATGCAATTCATAACGCTCTTTTAAACCACGCAAAATGGCGATGGTATCTTCTACCGTAGGCTCCGCCACATAAACTTTTTGGAAACGACGCTCTAAAGCCGCATCTTTTTCAATGTATTGGCGATACTCATCTAATGTAGTGGCGCCGACACAGTGTAATTCGCCACGTGCCAAAGCAGGTTTCAACATATTCCCTGCATCCATCGCACCATCAGCTTTACCGGCACCAACCATAGTATGTAATTCATCAATAAACAGAATGACACTACCTTCCTGTTTAGATAAATCATTTAATACCGCTTTTAAACGCTCTTCAAATTCACCACGATATTTAGCCCCTGCTAATAAAGATCCCATATCAAGTGAAAGCACACGTTTATTTTTTAAACCTTCAGGAACTTCTCCATTAACGATCCGTTGAGCTAAACCTTCAACAATCGCGGTTTTACCTACACCAGGCTCACCAATTAATACTGGGTTATTTTTAGTACGACGTTGTAATACCTGGATTGTTCTTCTTATTTCTTCATCACGTCCAATAACGGGGTCAAGCTTGCCTTGTTCTGCTCGTTCTGTTAAATCAACAGTATATTTTTTCAATGCTTGACGTTGGTCTTCTGCATTTTGATCGTTCACTGTTTCTCCACCACGTATTTTTTCAATGGCTAATTCTAAACTGGCTTTGTTAGCTCCGGCTGCTTTTAGCATGTCCGCAACCTGACCACCGCTTTCCATGGCAGCTAAAAGAAAAAGTTCTGATGAAATAAATTCATCACCTTTTTTCTGAGCTAACTTATCGCATAAATTAAGATGTTTAATTAAATCGTTTGAAGGGTGAACTTCTCCACCAGCACCTTCCACTTTTGGTAATCGAGATAATGCATCATTAATTCTTTCATTAAATTGTGAGGCATTAACCCCTGTGGATGTTAATAGTGGGCGAATAGAGCCACCTTGTTGATTAAATAACGCACTCAGTAAATGTATGGGTTCTATAAATTGATTATCGTTCCCAAGTGCCAATGACTGGGCGTCTGCGAGAGCTTGCTGGAATTTATTGGTTAATTTATCCAGACGCATAACACCTCCAAGTAAAATTCGATTTAAAATTTATCACTGGAGAATAGATGAGGTCATTTAGACAATATTCAAGCTCAAAATGACAATTTTGAGCAAAAATATTTGCCTATATTTGGGATAAGGAAGAATAAACGTTGGAGAGCGTCTATTTGATCCAGATTAATGAGGCCATACGTCCGGTAGTATGTTCACGTCGATAGGAGAAAAAGCGTGATTTATCGCTAACAGTACAAAAGTCCCCACCATAAATCTGATTTACCCCACTTTCCTGCAGAATTATTCTCGCTAACATATAAATATTAGCTAAGTATTTGCCATTGTGGGGAATAAATGCGCTATCAAAGGCAATATTTTTTTCTACAAAAGCGAGACGGACTTCTGCCCCTACTTCAAAAGCATTAGGGCCTATTGCTGGCCCTAACCACGCCATAATCTTCTCATTAGAGGCTTTAAATTGAGCGAGTGTCTGTTGTAATACACCTTGGCAAAGCCCGCGCCATCCACCATGGGCAGCGCCAACTTCCGTTCCATCAATGGTACTAAATAGCACAGGTAAACAATCTGCGGTCATGATAGCGCACACCATATTAGCACTAGAGGTGTAAAGGGCATCGCCTTCAACGGTATGATTGTCTTGATTATCCAAATTAACCACCTCAATACCATGAACCTGTGTTAACCATAATGGCATTTCAGGTAATTGAGCTTGTTGACAAATGATACGTCTATTTTGTTCTACCAATAGCGCATCATCGCCCACATGCGCCCCTAAATTAAGGCTGTCATAAGGTGGCAAACTGACACCGCCAGTTCTTAATGTGCTACATGCGCCAATATTGTCAGGCTGTGGCCAATCAGGATAAATCAATGAGGTCATTTACCAGTCCATTTCATCTTTAAACTGTTCTGCGTCCACTTTTAGTACGCGAATAAGTTCTACCATATCATCAGGCAACGGTGCATGCCATTCCATTTCAATTCCGGTAATAGGATGATAAAGGCGTAACATTGTGGCATGTAGTGCTTGTCGGTCAAAGCGACGTAACGTCTCACGAAATTCTTCACTAGCCCCTTTCAAAGGACGCGGTCTACCACCATACAGTTGATCACCAATTAATGGATGATGGATATGAGCCATATGGACACGAATTTGGTGAGTTCGACCGGTTTCTAGACGCAAACGTAAGCGGGTATGGGCACGGAAATGTTCCATAACACGATAATGCGTCACCGCAGGTTTTCCCATTGGGTGCACTGCCATATGGGTACGTTTGGTGGGATGTCGAGAAATTGGCTCATTAACCAGCCCTCCTGCTGTCATCCTTCCTGTTGCAACCGCTTCATATTCACGGGTGATTTCGCGACGCTGTAATGCTTCTACCAAGTGAGTTTGAGCGGGAACTGTTTTTGCAACAACCATCAAACCTGTTGTATCTTTATCTAAACGATGAACAATACCAGCACGGGGAACATTAACAATCTCTGGATAACGATAAAGAAGTGCATTTAATACGGTGCCATCAGGATTACCTGCACCGGGATGAACAACAAGATCTCTTGGTTTATTAATCACCAAAATATCATCATCTTCATAGACGATATTTAACGGAATATTCTGAGGCTCCCAACGAACATCCTCTTCGATTAAGGCATCGACTTCAATTTTTTCACCGCCAAGCATTTTTTCTTTTGGCTTATTGATGATTTTATCGTTAACCTGCACTCTATTGTCTAAGATCCACTCTTTTATGCGTGATCTTGAATAATCAGGGAACAATTCGGCCAAAGCCTGATCTAAGCGTTGACCCAGCTGTGAATCTGCGACTGTAGCATTAAGTCGTATTTGTTGAGACATAAATAGTTTCTATATTAAGTTAGTATTTTGACGGCACAGCCGTTTCATTTAAAATGAGTTATAGTATAACCGATTTCAGGGAGCTTCACGGAGAGACTCCCAAACCTATTCAGAGGATAATCAATACGTGATGAGACGCATGAAATACCTAGTGGCAGCGGCCACTGTAAGCCTGTTACTTTCTGGCTGTTCTAGTTCAGACAAAGACGCAACTGCTGATATGTCTCCTTCTGAGCTTTATGCAACAAGCCAAGAAAAATTGCTAGATGGCAATTATGGAGCGGCTATCAAACAACTGGAGTCTCTCGATAATCGCTATCCTTTTGGTCCTTACTCACAACAAGTTCAGCTTGATCTGATTTATGCTTATTATAAATCAGCTGAGTTACCAATGGCGATTTCCGCTATTGACCGCTTTATGCGATTAAACCCAACCCATCCGAATATTGACTATGTTCTATATATGCGTGGGTTAACCGCTCAGGCATTAGATGATAGTGCATTACAAGGATTCTTTGGTATTGATCGCTCAGACCGTGATCCTCAGCATGCAAGAGTGGCTTTCAAAGACTTTAGCCAGTTAGTTCGCTACTATCCTGATAGCCTCTACACAGCAGATGCCACAAAGCGTCTTGTTTTTCTTAAAAACCGTTTAGCGAAATATGAACTCTCTGTTGCGAAATTCTATACCAAACGAGGGGCTTATGTCGCGGTTATTAATCGAGTTGAACAAATGATGCGTGATTATCCAGATACCGAAGCTACACGTGAAGCGCTTGTGTATATGGAAAATGCCTACAAAAAACTAGGCTTAACTCAAGAAGCAGATAAAGTTGCCTCACTGATTGCAGCCAACCCTGCTTAAACGTTTTTACTATCAAAAACAGCAGCCTAGCGCTGCTGTTTTTTTATGCTAATTCAAAGGCTAAAAACTTACTTTTCATCAGACCAACCCTCTTAATATGAACGAATAAACACAACTCTACAAGCACTCTTTTTCAGCTATTTATCATTTGTCACGTTTCTATTACTTGTTATATAAACTTCTAACAAAAAGTGATCTTGATCATGTTTTAAATTGTGTATCACGATATTCTGAACCTATCCAAGATGGAGTAATAAAGAGGTAACTATATGATTATAAATATCACTAGCAAACAAATGGACATTACCCCAGCACTACGTGAACACATTGAAAGCCGTTTAACTAAACTTAACAAATGGCAGGTAAATTTAATCAACCCTCATATTATTCTCACTAAGGATCCAAAAGGTTTTAGTGTTGATGCAAGTATTCATACTCCGAATGGACAACTTGTAGCAAACGCACAACATGTTGATATGTATGCGGCAATTAATGATCTCTTGGCAAAATTGGAACGTCAATTAAATAAAGTTCAGCATAAAAATGAGTCTCGACGTGCGGCCAATAGCTTAAAAGAAGAAAACTTACTCGTAAATGAAATATAAGTAGTGAAGCTTGATTAAAAATTAGAATAATTCACTGACTCAAAACGCCTCTGCGCATCCTCGTGATGCGCTTTTTATTGTATTTTTCTTGACTCCTTACCCATCATCATGTTTGATAGCTATATGTTAAATAGTTAATCAATCCATATAATGATGACTCACTCTTTTTTGCCATTCTTCTTTTTCTTTTTACTCTATTCTTAAAGAGGCTTTGTTTATTTCAGAAAGAAAAGTAAGAACGACAATAGCCTCCAAAAATGGAGGCTTTTTTATTTAAAATGGTACGATACAAAAGTATAGGGCACTAACATGGAAAAACTCGATTTATTAGCAATCAGAGATAAAATCACTGCGCTAGATTCTGAACTACTTTCACTATTAGCTCAAAGACGCCAATTATCGACTGAAGTTGCCCAATTTAAATTAAATACCCACCGCCCTATTCGAGATAAAAACCGTGAGCGTGAACTGCTTGAGCTATTAATCGAAAAAGGGAAAAATGTTGGATTAGATGGCTTTTATATCAGCCGAATTTTCCAAATGATCATCGAAGATTCGGTGCTCACGCAGCAAGCCATTTTACAGCAACACCTTAATGCGACTGCAAATGAATCTGCAAGAATTGCTTATTTAGGCCCTAAAGGTTCTTATTCTCATATTGCCGCTCGCCAATATGCAGCCCGCCATTTTGATACTTTTGTTGATTGCACTTGCCATAAATTTGAAGATATTTTTACACTGGTAGAAACAGGACAAGCAGATTACGGTTTACTACCTATTGAAAACACCAGCTCTGGTGCAATTAATGATGTTTATGATTTACTACAAACGACCTCGCTGTCGATTGTTGGCGAAATTCGTATTCCAATAAATCATGCTTTATTAACAGCGGTTAAGAGTAGCCTAGAAGAATTACACACTATTTATAGCCATCCGCAACCCTTCCAACAGTGCAGTCACTATTTAAATCAATACCCTCACTGGAAAATTGAATATTGTGAAAGCACAGCCGCAGCAATGGAAAAAGTTGCATTAGCACAATCTCCCCATGTAGCCGCTATTGGTAGTGAAGCTGGCGGATCGCTTTATAATTTAACATCACTTGCTAGTAATTTAGCTAATCAACAAATTAATGTTACTCGTTTTATTGTGATTGCCCGTAAACCTATTGATGTATCAGAACAAGTACCTGCAAAAACCACCTTTTTAATGGCAACGGGGCAACAAGCAGGGGCATTAGTTGATGCTTTGATTACCTTAAAACAATACAGCATTATTATGACTAAATTAGAGTCTCGCCCAATAAATGGTACACCTTGGGAAGAGATGTTTTATATTGATGTGCAAGCTAATTTACGGGATATCAATATGCAAAAAGCATTACATGACTTATCAAAAACATCTCGTTCACTCAAAGTATTAGGATGCTATCCTTCAGAAAATATTGTACCCGTTGAAATACAATAGCTTATTACCCTACTTTATAACCAAAAGCCAGATAGCTTATTGTTATCTGGCTTTTCTACTTTTATGACTCTATTCCCACAATAATTTAGCTAATTATAAAAAACCATACATAGCAGCAAATACCCAGCCAAAAATACAAGAAACAGTGACACCAATTAATCCCGGTAAAATAAAGCTATGATTAATAACAAAACGACCTATACGTGTTGTTCCTGAACGGTCAAATTGGATAGCGGCTAAATCACTGGGGTAAGTAGGAAGAATATAATAGCCATAACACGCCGGTGCTGAAGCAACAATATAGGCAGGATCAATACCAATACCTAAAGCCAAGGGGACTATTGCGGCTAATGCGGCGGCTTGTGAATTAACAAACTTAGAAACAAGTAATAAGACAACGGCATAAGCCCAAGGATACTCACGAACTAATTGTCCTAATGCAGCTTCTATTTCTTTCATATGTGCAGAGAACATGGTTTCTGCCATCCAAGCAATACCATAGACCGCAACAATGGCTATCATACCGGAGCGAAAAACTTCATTTTTAGAAATAAGTGAAGGATTAGTTTTACAAATAATAATAATAGAAGCGCCCGCTAATAACATAAACATTTGAATAACTAATACCATAGATAATGGTTTATTATTAAATACGGGACGTAATTCAGAAAATGCACCTAATACAGCAACAACCGCAATCGCACCTAAGAATATCCACATTGCTACCCAATTTTTCATTGGTAATTTTTTATCTAACAATGTTGCAGTATCACCATAAACGTAATCATGATTCTCTGGTACGGAAATAAAATCTTGGAAGCGCTGATCTTTATCTAACTCTTTACCTCTAAACCAGCTAAAAATCCCAATGGCTAAAATACCAATAAAGGTTGATGGAATGGTAATCGCTAATAAATCTAAAAATTCAAGATGCTTACCATTAAAAGTGACATTACCTAACATTGCCACTAAAGTGACGACCGCAACAGATACGGGACTTGCGATAATTCCCATTTGTGAACCAATAGTACTGGCTGCCATCGGTCTTTCTGGACGAATATTATTTTTGATCGATACATCATAGATAATAGGCAAAATGGTATAAACCACATGTCCAGTACCACATAATATAGTCAGAGTACAGGTAACGAGAGGTGCAACAATAGAAATATACTTCGGATTTTTTCTTAATAATTTTTCAGCTATTTGCAACATAACATCTAAACCACCTGATGCTTGTAATGTTGCAGATGCAGAGACGACAGCAATAATCACTAACATTACATCGACAGGCGGTTTACCCGGAGGTAAATTAAAAATAAAGACTAAAATAACCAGCCCCACTCCGCCTAATAGACCTAATGCAATTCCCCCTTTCCTTGCTCCATAAAATAAACAAACTAATATAATGGCTAGTTGTATTATAAAATCCATCATTAACCCCTTAAAAAACGCATCGGAATAGAAATAAAAAATAATACAATTAAATCGTTAGCACTTTTTGCAAAAAAACAGCGTCGACCAATATAATTTACGGCATCTGTTATAGATATTTTTTTGATCGTTGTTATAGTTTTAATATCCGTTAATTATTTTATGCAAATTTAAGATCTCACCGACAAATAGCTTAAAAAGAAAAGACATTCTTGAACATTTATCATTAACTAATTAAACCCATAGACAACAATTACATAACAAATAAATTAAAAATAATATAATGTTGTCATTATTAGGTGATTACTAAAAATAGAAATTTCATTCATTTTTTCTAAATGTATATTGGTTTTATTCATTGTAAATATTGAATAAATAAGGAATTGATATGCATACAATTATCATGTTGCTGCTAGGCTTGAGTTATTTGAATTTCGTTGATAGTGCTCATAATGAAAAAGGCTATTACTCCTATTCATTAGATCACCATATAAGTTCAACTCGCTGTACCGTAAGCCCATGCCCCGATCCGAAAGATTATTAGGTCATAACTATCAACGTTAGGAGAATAAAATGAAGAAATTAATTATTTTTATACTATCAAGTTTATTCGCTTTTTATGCTAGCGCTTATACTTGGGGTAATAAAATCAAAGATACCATCATCGTTAGCCAGTATTGTCCACATAATAGCAATACCCAACAATCTACTCGCTGTGTTTGGCCCCCTTGTGATGATGAGTGGTAATATTTATCGCAAGATATGACATATAAAATAAAAAACGAATAACATAATCTGTCATTCGTTTTTCTTACTATAAGTATTAGGTATAGCGTTGTTTTATACTAAATTCGGCTATCATTAGCTTTTTGTAATAACACACCACTCTCTTTCATAAATTGTGAAGCATAATCACCGAACCAATCACTTACATTATTAAATGAGAGAATAAATTCATCTTTTGTGTTTATATCTAATAAGGCTATAGCTTCACCTAATGAATGATGATATCTACGGATCAAGTTAATGTTTTCTTGTGAAGATAAAATAATATCGGCATATAATTGTGGATCTTGAGCAAAGAGCCTGCCAATCATCGCTAGCTCTAAACGATAGATGGGAGAAGATAATCTTAATAAACTGGCTAAATCGACATTCTCTTTCACCAAATGTTGCCCATATGCAAAAGTAGTAAAATGTCGCAATGCTTGGATAAAACTCATATTTTTATCGTGCTCTTGTGCAGTAATAGCCTCTACTCTTGCTCCCCACACCATAAGTTGCTCAAGCAACCACTCAAAATGTGATAAATCTCGCCCTTCACAATAAGCGATAACTTGTTTTGCTAAACTTGGCACATCTGGACCAAACATTGGATGTAGTCCTAAAACAGGACCATTATGTGCTTTTAACATCGCCTCTAAAGGCGCTTGCTTGATTGAGGCTAAATCTACCAATAAACAATTTTCTGGCAAGGGCGGTAATTGCTCAATAACATCAACCGTTAAATGGATTGGGACACTGATTATCACCATACCGGCATCCGCAAAAATAGCCGGAGATTTACTTTGCCACTCATCCGCTTCAAGACTTTCCACTTGATAGCCAGAAAGTGTAAAGAGACGAGAAAAAAGTCTCCCCATTTTTCCGTTCCCCCCCACAATGACAATTTTGCCTAATTGGGGATTAAGTGTTTTAAAGCCTTTATCATTTTCTTTGCTATATGACTCTCTCATTACTCGACGTAAAACATCTTCAATTAAATCAGCAGAAATACCCATTTTTTCTGCTTCATTACGTCGAGAAGCAAGCATTGCGGCTTCTCTATCTGGTGCATAGATAGGTAACCCGTGGCGATTTTTAACTTCTCCCACTTTTGCTACCAATTGCATTCTTTTGGCGAGTAAAGAAAGCAATGTTTTATCCACCTGATCAATTTGCTCTCGCAAATTTTGTAATTCTTCAGCCATCTATGCTTGCCTCTTCTTATTAAAGTGTTATTAGGTTAGCTAACTTTTCTTAGTTGCGCTGCACGCTGTGCTAAAACTGGCGAAATTTGCTGATGCAGATTTCTTAACACCGATTCAGTGGTTTCCCAGCTAATACATGCATCAGTAACAGAAACACCGTACTTCATCTCACTACGAGGCTGCTCTGATGACTGATTGCCTTCATTAATATGGCTTTCTAACATGATCCCTGTTATTGATTGATTGCCTTTTTTAATTTGCTCAATCACTGAATCAACCACGACAGATTGACGACGAAAATCTTTATTTGAATTACCATGACTGCAATCAATCATCAATGATGGTGTTAATCCCGCTTTTATCATATGAGCTTCACATAACGCGACATCTTCTTCATGGTAATTAGGTTTCTTACCCCCACGCAAAATAACATGTCCATCAGGATTGCCTTGTGTTTGTAATAAACAGACTTGTCCTGATTGATTAATGCCCATAAAACGATGCGGCATAGAAGCAGCTTTCATCGCATTAATAGCCGTATCTAAATTACCATCTGTACCATTTTTAAAACCGACAGGCATTGATAAACCTGATGCCATTTCACGATGGGTCTGAGATTCGGTCGTTCTTGCCCCAATAGCTGACCAACTAAATAAATCACCTAAGTATTGAGGATTGTTAGGATCTAAGGCTTCCGTAGCTAAAGGTAAACCTAACTGAACCAACTCTGTTAATAGTTTACGGGCAATATGTAAGCCTTTTTCCATCTCAAAACTGCCATCCATAAACGGATCACTAATTAAACCTTTCCAACCAACTGTTGTACGAGGTTTTTCAAAATAGACACGCATCACAATATACAGACTATCACTTAACTCAGACGCTAAGACTTTTAGACGTTTTGCGTAATCTAACGCAACATCGACATCATGAATAGAACAAGGGCCACATACCACTAATAAACGCGGATCACGACGTTGAACAATTTCAGAAATAGTTTGACGTGATTGAGTAATGGCATGCAGATCATTACGACTCAACGGGTATTTTTGTTTTAACTCTTCCGGCGTAATTAACACCAGCTCTTCGCTGATGTTGACATTATTGAGTGCGTCTTTTTGCATGATCATAATCTTTACCTTTTTTATGTCTGTCATTGTGATTTTTGTGTGTCTAAACGATAAGATAACATGCAATGTAAAGAAATCAATCCATATTTTCAATAAAAAAGGTATAATCGTAATTATATGTTTACATAATAGAGATGTTGTTAGATTTATTTTTATAAATCAATAAATTATAAATATCAAAATAACACAAAAAATGTGACTAAGATAAAATAAAAATAGCAGACTGTAATTTTAATTTTACACCCGCAAGAAATTGGCCTTCACCTAGCAGATGAAACGACTTTATAAGAGATGTTATTTAATGATGAGAAAAATAGGCAAGGAGGTGAGTTATTGTCGAGTGCTTATAAAAAGATAGAAGACATTAGAGGAAATAGAGCGGGTTATAGTCAAAAAAAGGCCAGCTGATGCTGGCCTTTTAACCATAACTTTCGGATGTGCGAAAGCGTATTATTTAGCGTTAAGACGCTCTTTAATACGTGCAGCCTTACCTGAACGCTCACGCAGGTAGTACAGTTTAGCTTTACGAACCGCACCACGACGTTTAACTGTGATGCTATCTACGACTGGGGAGTGAGTTTGGAATACACGCTCAACACCTTCGCCATTAGAAATTTTACGAACAGTAAATGCAGAGTGCAGACCGCGGTTACGAATAGCGATAACCACGCCCTCGAATGCCTGCAGACGTTTTTTAGAACCTTCAACGACCCATACCTTAACTTCTACATTATCGCCTGGACGAAATGAAGGTACATCTTGCTTCATTTGTTCTTGTTCGATTTGTTTAATAATATTGCTCATAATAACTCTCTTACCCTAGGTAAACTGATATTAATGACACTTTGTGTCAGACTTACTCTGCTGTTCTTTGCAAATGTTCCTGCTGGAATTCTGCTAACAGCACTCTTTGCTCGTCAGTCAGAGCTAGGCTTTCCAGAAGCTCAGGTCTTCTTAGCCAGGTCCGGCCCAGCGATTGTTTCATACGCCAGCGATTAATATGAGCGTGATTACCAGACAGTAACACTGCCGGAACCGCCATACCATCTAACACCTCTGGACGAGTATAGTGAGGATGATCCAGTAATCCTTCTGCAAAAGAGTCTTCTTTCGCCGAAGCCGCATGTCCAAGAACACCGGGAACAAAACGTGCTACTGCATCTATCATTATCATGGCAGGGAGTTCCCCACCACTTAATACGTAATCACCAACAGACCACTCTTCATCGATTTCGGTCTGAATGACACGCTCATCTATTCCTTCGTATCGACCGCAAACCAGAATTAATTTCTCATTTGTGGCCAATTCGCAAACACCTTGTTGATCGAGTTTGCGCCCTTGAGGTGATAAATAAATCACCTTTGCACCATCACCTGCCGCAGCTTTTGCTTGATGGATAGCTTCCCTTAACGGTTGTACCATCATCAACATACCAGGACCACCGCCATAGGGGCGATCATCTACTGTATGATGTCTGTCATAAGTGAAATCTCGGGGATCCCAACATTCCACATTAAGCAGACCATGCTTCACTGCCCGACCAGTCACCCCGTACTCGGTTATAGCGCGGAACATTTCAGGAAATAGGCTAATTACCCCAATCCACATTTGCACTGTCCCACTGTTGAGAACCGTTAACCGGAGAATCTAAAAACCAGGATCCCAATCAACGATAATTTTTTTCGCTGAGAGATCGACTTTCTTGATAACCTGCCCATCAAGAAACGGAACTAACCGCTCCCTGACACCGAATGCATCTTTCAGATTTGCTTTGATTACCATGACGTCATTTGAGCCCGTTTCCATCATGTCGTTAACGACACCTAAATCGTAGCCCTTGTCAGTTTCTACCTGACAACCCATCAGATCTTTCCAGTAATACTCACCGTCTAGATCAGGAAGTTGTGTAGCACTTACGACAATTTCAAAATTAGTCAAAATATTTGCAGCATCTCTGTCGTCAATACCTTTTAGCTTGACGATAATATCTTGATTGTGGTGTTTCCAAGTTTCTATCTCAATGGATTCCCATTGACCATGTCGTTGAATAAACCACGGTTGATATTCAAAAATGTTTTCGGCATGTTCGGTGGAAGAAAAAACTCTGAGCCAACCACGGATCCCGTAAGGTGAGCCCAACTTACCCATAACAATAGGTTCTACAGGCTCTTTAAAGGTTTTTTGTTCGCTCATTGTTACCACCGCGACAGATTAAGCGCTTTTCTTCGCTGATTTGATCAGGCCAGCAACACGTTCTGAAACAGTTGCGCCTTGAGCAACCCAATGTTCAACACGGTCTACGTCTAAACGTAATTCTTCTGCATTACCGGTTGCCAGTGGGTTATAAAAACCTACACGTTCAATAAAACGACCATCACGCGCATTGCGGCTATCGGTCACGACTACTTGGTAAAACGGACGCTTTTTTGCGCCGCCACGAGCTAAACGAATTGTTACCATAACATCCTCATTAGTTAACAAAACAACCAGACCCCATCGAGGAATGGCGTCCGGTTGTCATATAAAAAGCCCGAAAAGTTTACTCACTTTGGCGAAAAAAGCAATCCAAAGCGACGTTTTTTTCGGACTTTTTGCTTTTAGCGACCTGGAAAGCCTGGTGGCATCATACCTTTCATGCCACGCATCATCTTAGCCAAGCCACCCTTCTTCATCTTTTTCATCATACGTTGCATATCATCAAACTGCTTTAATAAGCGGTTGACGTCTTGCACTTGTGTTCCCGATCCCATCGCAATACGACGTTTACGAGAACCTTTGATAATTTCAGGTTTTTGACGCTCTTTTTTCGTCATTGAGCTAATAATAGCTTCCATTTTGACTAAAATTGAGTCGTCCATTTGTGATTTCACCGCATCAGGCACCTGAGACATGCCGGGCATTTTACTTAGCATACTCGCCATGCCCCCCATGTTTTTCATTTGCTTTAACTGATCTAAGAAATCATTTAAATCAAAACCATCCCCTTTTTTTAGTTTAGTTGCCAGCTTTTCAGCTTGCGCTCGGTCAACTTTACTTTCGATATCTTCAATTAATGAAAGAACATCGCCCATGCCTAAAATACGTGAGGCAATACGATCGGGATGGAAAGGTTCTAATGCTTCTGTTTTTTCACCAACACCGAGGAATTTAATTGGTTTCCCTGTGATATGACGAATAGATAATGCTGCACCACCACGAGCATCACCATCAACTTTAGTTAATACCACCCCTGTTAAAGGGAGTGCTTCATTAAATGCTTTTGCGGTGTTGGCAGCATCTTGCCCTGTCATTGCATCAACAACGAATAGGGTTTCTACTGGATTGATTGCTTTATGAAGAAGTTGGATCTCCTCCATCATGCCTTCATCAACATGTAAACGACCCGCAGTATCCACCAGTAATACATCATAAAATTGAAGCTGAGCATGTTTTAACGCATTGCTAGCAATGGTGACGGGATTTTCTTGTACCGTTGAAGGGAAAAAGTCAACACCAACCGTTTCGGCTAAGGTTTCCAGTTGTTTAATCGCTGCGGGACGATAGACGTCAGCAGAAACTACTAATACTTTTTTCTTCTTTTTCTCTTTTAAAAATTTACCAAGTTTAGCAACACTTGTCGTTTTACCCGCACCCTGTAAACCAGCCATTAATACCACGGCAGGTGGCTGAGCTGAAAGGTCAAGATCGTTATTGACCTCTCCCATCGCATTTACCAGCTCATTTTGTACAATTTTGACAAATTCCTGACCTGGGGTCAGACTTTTGTTAACTTCATGACCTACTGCACTCTCTTTGACACGTGCAATAAACTCACGAACCACGGGCAAAGCCACATCAGCTTCTAATAAAGCCATACGCACTTCGCGCAGTGTGTCTTTAATGTTTTCTTCGGTCAGTCGGCCTCTGCCGCTGATATTGCGCAATGTGCGCGATAATCTGTCACTTAAATTCTCAAACATTATCTTAGCTCAGTGTTAAAGTTGGGCTTGTCTGTCGTCTATTTCATCGATTATATCACGATGACGCGCAGATCTCTGCATAGAGATTTACGCTTAATGACTTCAATAGTTGGAGCGGAATTCACCTAGCGCTATACTAAGCAATTATGTACCCTATTATGTAAGCGAAACTATGCCCGTTATATCAATCTCTATCGTTGCTGTCTGCGCTTATTTACTCAGTCTGGTGTTTATTCTCCCCAGTTTGCTGAGAAAAGAGCAAAATGGATACCGTGGATTAGCGCTGCTTTTTGCGGTGGTCGCCCTTGTGACCCATGCTATCTCATTAAAATTTTTGATTTTCCGTCCACATAGCGGGCAAAATCTGTCACTCACCAATTTAGGGGCGGTGGTCAGTTTAATGGTCTGCGTTATCATGACCATTGTTGCTTCCCGTGGTAGAGCTTGGTTTTTGCTGCCTATTGTTTATTGCTTTTCCATAGTCAATCTCATTATTGCCGCCTTGATGCCAGGTGAGTTTGTCACCCACCTTGAAAGTAGCACATCGCTCTTTATTCATATTGGGCTTGCTTTATTAAGTTACGCCACTTTGTTAATTGCTGCTTTATATGCCTTACAACTCAGCTGGCTCGACTATCAACTAAAAAATAAGAAACTAAAATTTTCACCACAAATGCCACCATTAATGTCAATTGAACGTAAAATGTTTCATATCACCCAAGTGGGGGTAGTATTACTGACATTAACCTTGTGTACCGGCCTGTTATATATGGATAATATTTTTGGTAAAGAAAATATCCATAAATCAATATTTTCTATTATTGCGTGGTTTGTCTACATCATTTTATTATGGGGACACTTCCGTGAGGGTTGGCGTGGGAAAAAAGTGGTTATTTTTAACCTGATCGGTGCCATTATTTTGACATTAGCTTTTTTTGGTAATCGTTTATTGCAAGAGTTAATGCTTAATTAATCTTTTCATTTTAAGGTAGCAAAAGGAACTCAATTTTGGAGCATGTGTCGACAACAACGCTCATTATCATACTTATCGGTATGATCTTTGCCTCAGCCTATTTTTCAGGCACTGAAACTAGCATGATGACTATCAATCGTTATCGGCTACGCCACGCGGCCAAGCAAGGTAATCGCTCAGCCAAAAGAGTAGAAAAACTATTACAGCGTCCCGATAGATTGATTAGCTTAGTATTAATTGGTAATAACCTGATTAATATTGTCGCCTCCGCTCTCGCCACTATTGTAGGAATGCGTTTATATGGTGATGCAGGCGTTGCTATTGCAACAGGTGTATTAACCTTTGTCATTCTTATTTTTGCTGAGGTACTACCAAAATCTATCGCAGCGCTTTATCCAGAACGTTTCGCTTATCCAAGTAGCGTTCTTTTGTCACCTTTACAGAAAATCATGTTGCCCGTTGTGTGGTTTTTTAACCAAATTACTTTGGTGTTTATGCGCATTTTCGGTATTAAATCCCCCGTAATACAGGGTAATGCGGTATCAAAAGAAGAACTACGCACCATTGTGAATGAATCAAAATCGAAACTGTCACAGCGTAACCAAAATATGCTGATTTCTATTTTGGATTTAGAAAAAGTGACCATTGGCGATATTATGGTACCAAGAAATGAAATTTTTGGTATTGATGTCAATGATGAGTGGAAATCCATTGTCAGACAGTTAACTCACTCCCCTCATGGGCGTATTGTCCTTTATCGTGATACCCTCGATGATGTCATTGGTATGCTACGAGTACGCGAAGCTTATCGTCTTATGACAGAGAAGAAAGAATTTACTAAACAAATTTTGATTAAAGCTGCTGATAAAATCTATTTTATCCCAGAAAGTACGCCACTTAGCTTACAGCTAGTTAATTTTCAACGTAATAATGAAAAAGCCGGTATTGTCGTCGATGAATATGGTGAAATTCAAGGATTAGTCACCGTTGAAGATATCCTAGAAGAGATTGTCGGTGATTTTACTACCTCAATGTCTCCTTCTTTAGCAGAAGAAGTGATCCCACAAAAGGATGGTTCACTATTAGTGGATGGCACAACCAATATCCGAGATATCAATAAAGCCTTTGCTTGCCATTTACCAGAAAATGAAGCTCGAACAATTAATGGGGTTATTATTGAAGAGTTAGGTGATTTACCCGTAGTAGGTGCCAAAATAACGATTGATGGTTATGAATTTGAAGTGTTGGAAGTGCAAGACAATGTGATTAAGAAAGCCTTGATCCGCCATCTTACGCCCTCTCGTCACTAGCGATTATTAATAGCGGTTCAATGCAATTGGCGTTGGCCGTTATGATAAATCACCCATCAAATTAAAAGAGACAACAAATCAAGATCAAATAGCTTGAGTTATTGTCTCTTTATCTATATAGCAACTGTAACTAGATTTGTAACTCTTTGAGTTTGTCTTCTGGTAGTGCTAATTCATCATTATGATTAATGCCAATAGTGTGAGATAAAATGTCTCGTGCAATATCTTGAGCTTCAGCTAACGAGTGCATTTCATAAGTCCCACATTGGTAGACATTAAGCTCAGGAATATGGTTTTGATCTTTAACCTTCAATACATCTTCCATAGCTGCCTTCCATGCATTAGCAACACGTTGCTCATCAGGCTGACCAATTAAGCTCATATAAAAGCCTGTACGACATCCCATTGGCGAAATATCGATGATCTCAACACCTTCACCATTTAAGTGATTACGCATGAAACCCGCAAATAAGTGCTCTAACGTATGAATTCCTTTCTCAGGCATGGCTTTTTTATTTGGGACAGTAAAGCGTAAGTCAAAAACGGTAATAGTATCACCAGAGGGTGTTTTCATCGTTTTAGCAACGCGTACCGCAGGTGCAGACATACGTGTATGGTCAACAGTAAAGCTATCCAATAACGGCATAAAAAACCTCCTAAGAAAATTTTTAAATATTTTTAAGAGAACATGAAACTTTCTGCGAGCGCCTCGGTCTTAGTAATGAATACGCGCAAAATGTTATCATCCCTATTTCTCTATAGAATTTATTCAGCCACACAAATTTTAGTGTGGCTTTTTTCTATCTGAGTTTTAAGAAGCCACACCATCATTATTTGGCCCAGCATGGAGCTTCAAATATTCATCGAAAGAAATGGTATCACTCTTTTCTAAGTCTGCCTGACGTTTAATAGATGAAATTCTCTCATGTTCAAAAGCATCATCTGTTAACACTTCATAAGCGGTATTGATTAATTGTTGATGATATTCTTCAGCTAAAGATAGACCATAACCACCAATACCCTGTGCTTTAATTTTTTCTAATAATCTGCCAGAGAAGGTTAATTGCGGATTATCAAACATTTCCTCTAACTTAAGGCAAACTTCTAGATATTTAGTTCCAGAACAGCTATCTAATACCTTAGCTACGCGCTGTAAGTCAGCAAAAAGCGCTTTCCCCACTTGTGCTAATGGCTCTTTTCTTTCACCACAACCCATGCCAATAACTTGACCTGGCTTACGCCCTTCTAGAATAACGTTATTCCAATTTGCACGACAGCAGGCCAATTCTTCTGCATTCATTTCTGGTGCATCCGCTAATACACACCAAATCAAGAATAAATCTAAGAAACGGATTTGTGTTTCATCAACGCCGATAGGTGTAAATGGATTGATATCTAATGAGCGAACCTCGATATATTCGATACCACCACGTAATAATGCATCAGAAGGTGATTCATCCCCTTTGACAACGCGTTTAGGACGAATAGGCGCATATAATTCATTTTCAATTTGTAATACGTTAGTATTTAATTGAATATACTTACCGTCTTTCTTTACACCTAATTTAGCAAATTCTTCTGACGGTTTATGAATGGCCTTTTTCAAACCTTTCACATAAGTCTCTAGATGATTAAAAGTAATATCTAAATCACTCTGTGACTTATTGGTATAGCCTAAATCACTTAAGCGCAACGAAGTTGCATAAGGTAAGTATTTTGCGCCTTTAGGGGTATTTTCAAAGGGTAAATTGGTTTTTCGACCTTTTAAGAATGAACCACAAATAGCTGGCGAAGCACCAAAGAAAAAAGGAATTATCCAACCAAAACGGTAGTAATTACGGATCAAACGTAAATAACCGTCTGAAATCGCCTCTTTACCTGTTTCTTCATCGGTGATATTTGCCCACGCTTGCCAAAATTCGATAGGTAACGAAAAATTGTAATGCACACCAGAAATAGTTTGCATTAACGCACCATAACGATTTTTCAGCCCTTCACGATATAACGTCTTAAAACGCCCAACATTAGAGGTACCAAATTGCGCTAATGTTATTTTATCTTCGGCTTCAATAAAGCAAGGCATACTCATCGGCCACATACGCTCATTGGTTAAATGACGTGCCGTATAGCGATGCAAATCACTTAAAAAATGTAAGGTGTGATCAATATTATCGTCAACAGGAGTAATAAACTCTAACAGAGACTCAGCAAAATCTGTCGTGATCCATTTGTGAGTGAGTGACTTACCTAGCTCGACAGGGTGTCCTGTAGCCGCTAAATGACCATCAGGAGTAACTCTTAAGGTTTCTCGCTCTATACCACGGTGGATACCACATAAAACTTTAGGATGGGCTTCCAACCAAGAAAGCGCTTTAGATACGTCCGGGATCAAAGGTGACCTCCCGCGTTGGTTAATGTTAATAAGTAGATAACAGTTACTTTATCGCAAAGTCACCAAATTGTCGCTGATTAGATGATATCGGCGTTATTAGTTGATGCGAAACAAATCGATAATATATAAACAATGCAGGAAAGAGAAAAAGCAAAAAGCCCCGCGATAAGCGAGGCTTTAAAGATGGTGCATCCTGGAGGATTCGAACCTCCGACCGCTCGGTTCGTAGCCGAGTACTCTATCCAGCTGAGCTAAGGATGCGTCGTTATCTTTTTGCCTCTCACATTACATTGTGCAATGTCGAGAAATAAGTGGTGCATCCTGGAGGATTCGAACCTCCGACCGCTCGGTTCGTAGCCGAGTACTCTATCCAGCTGAGCTAAGGATGCGTCGTTATCTTTTTGCCTCTCACATTACATTGTGCAATGTCGAGAAATAAGTGGTGCATCCTGGAGGATTCGAACCTCCGACCGCTCGGTTCGT
>UMGS01009498.1_pt1 | contig 21297 bp, 36 predicted proteins | sample 1965341 | NCBI WGS metagenome assembly UMGS01 (sample SAMEA4836079, study PRJEB28245) | human gut metagenome | biome: gut microbiome; material: fecal sample | place: Denmark | collected 2008 | reverse complement strand
AGCAAGAATTGGATTTGCGTAAGATTGATTTTAATAAGCAAAATTAATATTTGGAGGAATAACCAATAAATGGATGATAAGCGCAAAAGCAATGTTATACAAGATATCACATTAGACGACCTGGCTGATTGTTTTAAGTGGGGAGTTGACTATGGATTATTACTTGCGGAACAAGAGCGCGACAGTGAAGATTTGTTAGATGCTGTTGTGTGTGCATCCTTTGCCAGAAGAATGAATATTCCGTCCTCTTTTGCGCAACGTAGACAGCCACATAGCGCAGCTTGGAGAAAAAAGATGGGTAGCGGGATGCTGAAATTTATTGATTTAGTAGCTAAATTAAGTCAACATTTTGAGGAATGAACCTTATGTACGGAACAGTAATTGACCGTTATTACAGAGCCATAGAGGCAGCAAAAAAAATCGGTTATAGCATAAAAGATAAAAATACCGGAATGGTCTACAAGTATGGTGATAATCCCTATATGGATATGTGCATTGAGAGTTGTGTATTTGTGGACCACAACACAGATATTGTCGAAAACCCAGATAATTATTTTGGATTTAACAGAAGTAACTGGGAAGTAATTATTAACTGAATTAGCATTTCCGGAAAATCGGAGGAGTGGAATTATGGGAAGAAACTTAAAAATGTCGTGGAGCATGGATGACACGGTAGAGAATATGGTGCGTATCAGAGATATGTTGATTAAGAGGGTACGGCAAGCGGACCTGGACGGAAAGAGCGAAGAAGATGTTCGTGCGATAAATTTCGACTTTAGTAGGGTAGAGAAAGCGCTTAAAAAGAATATTCCCGTGAAGCCTTTGCGTGGTGGAAATACGGATAAGCCAACAGTCGATATCTTTATTTGTCCTTCATGCAGCGGAGTGGTAGGAATTGATGATACGAGAGCGGATTACTGCGCTGATTGTGGTCAGAAACTTGATTGGGAAACGAACTAAGCCGTGATTTCATTTGAAAAGGGGAGAAAATTATGAGTACATGGGGCAAGAAAGTTCCTGGCTGTGCGTTTTGTGCACATGCTAATAAAGATGAGATGAAATGCTATCCAGAATCTGAGGATTGTAAAAGGGAATATGATTTGGAAGAGGAAGACTTCCATAAAGAGTGTAATTGTGATTTTTTTGAGAAGAAATTTGCAATTTGAATGAAAAAGGAGAATTATATGGGAGTGAACACATACCACGGTACTAACAATGCCAGGAAAATGTGTGGGTCACCACTATGGCGAAAGAAAGACAAAAGAAAGCGATTTTATACCAGAAACAAGACAGAAGAAGCCGTTGAGGCATTCTGGTATTATTGTGAAAATTAACATTTAGGAGGCCATAGATGAACAATTTTAAAGACGGAGATATCGTTAGGTGGTTTTTAAATCCGAGCGAGTATATTACTGGTGTGGTTGTTGAGGTATGTGGAGATGGAACCTATTGGGTGGAGCATAGTAACGGACAACAGCGGCATTACAAGGAAACAGAATTGGCTTTGCATATTGAGGAGAAAGGGAGGTACCAGATTGAAAAAGAAAGCAGACAGTAAGCAGGCTAAGGTCAGCCGCATCGACCGCAGCAAGGCGCTGGCCGCCCAGGCTGACGAGGCCATCAAGGAGCGCATCCGGACGGCTCCGGGCCTACATGTACACCAGCCTGTGCCCGGTTCCGGGACTGCGCCGGCCGCCGAAGGGAGTGATACGGTATTATGAGACAGTGCTACATAGACAACGGGCGTCACGGGTGTGACGGCAAGAGGACGAACAAGGGCAGGATACGGTACGGGTGCTGGGCGTGCCCGTACCTGGATGCGGGAGGAGGTGAGGCCGGTGAAACAGACGGAAGCATTGGAGGAAGTGGCCAGGCTGGCCGCAAGGGAAGCCCTTAAGGAGCATGAGAGGCAACTCCGGAGGGAAAAGAGAATAAAGGTATTCCAGAACACCAAGAAGCTGATGGAGAATTATAACCGCATCTGTCAGAGCGTGGAGGAGGGAGTGGCAGAACTGTCCGACATGGATAATGGCGATGAACTGGAGGAGTTCACAGAGGAAGATATCTTTATCAACAGTATCCTCAAGAGCAAGCTCCGGAGTATTGTCATGATAGGACACATAGACAAGTGCTTGAAGCTCTTGGAGGATGAGGAGTGTCGGAAGAATACGCATGAGAAGTATTTGGCATTCAAGTATTTCTATCTGGATGGGATGACATACGAAAGTATTGCAGAGATTTACGGATATGGGGAGCGGACAGCCAGGCGGTGGATAACGGAACTTACGGGGATTCTTAGTGTATATCTCTTTGGGGCTGATGCCCTTATGCTGGATTAGAGACTTGACAGGAGCGTGTCAAAATCGTGTCCTTGTCATGTCCGTTTGGATGATTTATAATTGTAATATGCAGAATTGGATGAAGCGGAAAGCTGATTGATTTTGCATCCTCCCCACAAATAACGGCCGCCAGGTGCCATACCCTGGTGGCTAATTAGAAGCTGACGTTCTCCTGCCTCTTCATAGCTTCGCAAATCGGATAGAGAGCAGCTCCCAGTTGATACCATACTGATGCAAGGTATCCGTAAGCCAACCGCGGCGTGAGTTGGAACATACCGGTGACGAGCCGGTATTGATGCGAGGTAGAGCAGTCTGGCAGCTCGCCGGGCCCATAACCCGGAGGTCGCAGGTTCAAATCCTGCCCCCGCTATTCAAACAGATATATTTGACATTGTGTTTTCTCCCTTAGGGCCTTCACGGATGTGTGAGGGCTCTTTCCCTGTACAGAAAGAAGGTGAGCCTGATGGCATTAACGCCAAAACAGAAGATATTTGCAGATGAATACCTGATTGACCTTAATGCCACCAGGGCTTACAAGGTTGCGTATCCGAGCTGCAAGAAGGATGAGGCCGCGGCGGTCAACGGTAGTAAGCTGCTAAGAAATACTAAGGTTGCGGAATATATCCAAGAGCGCATGAAGGAGCGGGAAAAGCGCACTGAAATCACTCAGGATATGGTCCTGCAGGAACTGGCCAAGATTGCTTTTTCAAATGGGACTAATTACGCACAAGTTGTCGAGGAGCCAATCATCCGAAATAATGCTTATGTTGTGGATCCGGATACAGGACAGGTAAAGACATTCCAACGGGTGAGGATAATTCCCACGGCCGAGCTGTCAGAAGACAAGCGGGCAGCCATTGCTGGTATAAAGGAGACAAAGTATGGCATTGATGTGCAGACGTATGATAAGGTCAGGGCCTTGGAATTGCTGGGGCGCCATCAAGGGATGTTTAAGGACAAGGTAGAGCTATCAGGCCAAGTGAAAACCAATAATCCGTATGAAGGCCTGACCACCGAGGAACTGAAGAAGCTGATACATGGTGGATAGGGAGACTATAATGAGGGGAGCAAAGATAGAGCTTGCGCGGCGCGAGTTCTTTTTTTATTGCCATTTGAAAGCCCCAGATTTCTACAAGGAGGACAGGAAGTACCTGGTAGACCTCTGCAATGCCTTCCAAGACTTCATCCAGTCTGACGATGAGGTTATGGTGGTCAATGAGCCGCCAAGGCATGGAAAGAGCCGGACCGCAGGCCTCCTGGTTGAGTGGGTTCTGGGGAATGACCAGACGCAGAAAATCATGACCGGTTCTTACAACGAGACACTTTCCACCATGTTCAGCAAAAACGTCCGAAACGACATTCAGGAGGAGAAAGCAGACGAGAACCGGATTGTATTCTCCGACATATTCCCTGGCGTATCCATCAAGCGCGGTGATGGCGCCATGAATCTCTGGAGCCTGGAGGGCGGATACAACAACTACCTGGCCACGTCCCCGACCGGCACAGCCACCGGCTTTGGTGCTACGCTGCTCATTATCGATGACCTCATCAAGAATGCTGAGGAGGCCAACAACGAGCTGACCAAGGAGAAACACTGGATCTGGTTCACAGACACAATGCTGTCCCGTCTGGAGGAGGGTGGCAAGATTATCATCATCATGACCCGCTGGGCCAGTGATGACCTGGCAGGTCGGGCATTGGAACACTTCAGGGAGGCCGGGGCTAAAATAATACATATCAGCATGAAGGCGCTGCTGAATACAGAAACACATGAAATGCTCTGCTCGGAGGTGCTGTCTTATAAATCCTACCGGGCGAAGATACAGTCCATGGGCACCGATATTGCTTCGGCTAACTACCAGCAGGAGCCGATAGACCTGAAAGGCAGGCTGTACACAAGTTTCAAGACATATAGTGGGGAGCTGCCGCAGTTCAAGGAGATACGGAACTACACGGATACGGCCGATACCGGCGAGGATTACCTGTGTAGTATTAATTATGGTATTACCTTTGCTAATGAGGCCTATGTGCTTGATGTGTTGTACACAAAGGAGCCGATGGAGGTCACGGAACCGGCCCTGGCCAGGATGCTGTTGGCAGGAGCGGTCAACCTGGCAAGGATTGAGTCTAACAATGGCGGCCGTGGGTTTGCAAGAAATGTACGCCGCATTCTGGAGGAACTGGGCAGCAATTATACCACGATAAAGTGGTTCACACAGACACAGAATAAACAGGCCCGCATTTATTCCAACTCTTCCTGGGTGATGCAGCATATCTATTACCCGGAGGATTGGAAGAACCGATGGCCTGAATACCATAATGCAATGATAAAATACCAGCGCGAGGGTCAGAACAAGCATGATGATGCTCCGGATGCAACGACAGGTATTGCCGAGAACTGTGCCAAGAAGGGCGGCATATCAGTTTTAAAATAAAGGAGGTGGTGGGATGCCACAGATTATGTCAATTGATATAGTAAAGAAGTTGATAAAGAGCTGTTCTGTTGGACATCGGCGTTTCATAAGGGAATCCAAGGTAGCTGAGCGGTATTATGATAATAGGAACGACATCCTTTATGGGGCTAGAAAGAGCCGGGAAAATGAACCGTTGCGGAATGCGGATAATCGCATACCGCGGAACTTCCACGGCCTGCTGGTCAACCAGAAGGCAGCCTATATGTTTTCTGCCCCGCCGCTGTTTGACGTAGGGAATGAGACTGTAAATAAACAAATTGCAGACCTGCTGGGTGACAAATATGCGAAGGTATGCAAGGACCTGTGCGTCAAGGCCTCAAACTGCAAGGTAGCATGGCTGCACTACTGGGAGGATGATGACGGGAACTGGAAGTATGGGACCATAGACCCAAAGCAGATTATCCCGGTTTATTCCGCAGACCTGGACCGTCAGTTAGATGCTGTGTTGCGGAATTATAAGACAAGGGATGCCGCGGATGGAAAGGTAATCTATGTTTGGGAATATTGGACGGCAGAAAGGTGCTGCGTGTATAAGAAAAAAAGCAGTTCCATTTCAGAAACGGGACTGGAGGCCTACAACATATTCGAGATGGCTGATTCCCCAGACGGAAGCGCCCAGATGGTTAATGACTTTGAGCATGCCCTTGGGGAAGTGCCATTTATCCCATTTTATAACAATAACATTCCAGCGGATGACCTGGTTAACGTGAAGCCGCTGATTGATGCCTATGATAAGGTGTTCAGCGGTTTTTTGAATGACCTGGAGGATATACAGGAAATCATCTTTATCCTGACCAACTACGGGGGAGAGGACCTAAAGACATTTGTGAGCGACCTGAAACAATATAAGGCAATCAAGGTGGAGACTGATGGTACCGGAGGAGGTGGAGGTGTGGAGGCTCTGACTATCAGTATCCCAATTGAAGCCAGAGAGAAGTTCTTGGAAATTACCAGGAAGGCAATCTTTGAACAGGGGATGGGAGTGGACCCGGACCCGCAGAAGTTCGGCAATACTTCAGGGGAAGCGCTTAAATACCTGTATTCTCTTTTAGAGCTGAAGGCGGGCCTGATGGAGACGGAGTTTAAGCTTGGTTTCGGACGGCTGGTACGTGCAATCTGCCGGCATCTGGGTTTTGAGTGCAAACAGATAACACAGACCTGGACCAGGACAGCTATCCGGAGCGAATCGGAACTGGCTGACATTGCTATGAAGAGCGTGGGCATCATCTCCCATAAGACCATTCTTAAGAACCACCCATGGGTGGAAAATGCAGAAGAGGAAGAAAAGCAGCTGAAGAGGGAAGAAGAGGAAGATGTCCAGAAGGTGGATATCTACCAGCAAGCCTTTAAGCAGGGAGGGCAGCAGGAAGAGAAAGGTGGTGAGGGGGGATGGATAAACAGATTAAGATAGAAATTGATACAAAGGATTTGGACGATGCTTTGGAGAAAGCGAATAAACTTTTAGAACTTTTAAAGGATGTTCAACAGATTGTTTATTCGCTTTCTAATTCAAATAGCTAAAGTCCCAACTTTTTAAGAGCATACAGCTCTGTTGCCTTACCGAGCATATCTTCCCAATTTGAAAACGTTGTTACGGTAGCAACATGACGGTCGAATGGTTCATCAGGTATAGCTTCAAACTCTTCCTGGGAATCCGCTTTGAAACCGCCGGATTGTAAAAACTCGTCAAAAGACGAAAAATGTGTATATTTTCTCATGAACGATGGCGTAAAGAGTTCCGTAAAGGACACCTGCTTTGTTCGCTCCAGTTCCTTGGCGCCCTTTTCCATTTGTTTTAACTGTTTTTGTAACTTATCAAGACCAGTTATTTTTATACCAGACATAGCGCTTCCTCCTTTCTTTTTGTACTTGGCATGCCAGTGCCTGTAGATACATTATAGACTGGAGGGGCACAAAAAGCAATGAAGGGAGGTGTGCTCCACGGCTAAGAATAAGGACTATTGGGGAAAACGCATGGCTTCCCTGGAGGATGACCAGTACCAACGTAGTGCTGCTTACTACAAGGATGTCCAGAGACAATACATACGTGCGACCAACAGCATACAGATGGATATAATGCGTTGGTACCAGCGTTTGGCAGACAACAACGATATTAGTTATGCGGGCGCTAAAAAGCTGCTTAACAAGAATGAACTGGAGGAGTTCAAGTGGACGGTCGAGGATTACATAAAAGCCGGCGAGGAAAATGCCGTTGACCAGCGCTGGATGAAGGAACTGGAGAATGCATCCGCCCGGCGCCACATATCCTACCTGGAGGCAATGAAGCTCCAGATGCAGCAGCATGCGGAACTGTTATCAACGGAGTTTGAAGGTGGGATGACGGATTTCCTGCATAAGGCCTATAGGGAACAGTATTATCGAACAGCTTTTGAGGCGGCGAAGGGAACCGGGGTGGGTACCAATCTTGCACGGCTGGATGATAGGAAGATAGAGACCGTCATTAAAAGACCATGGGCACAGGACGGTGAAGATTTCTCAAGCCGAATCTGGACCAATAAGGATAAACTGGTCAGGAACCTGCATACCGAGCTGACGCAAAACATCATCCGTGGAGCCTCACCCCAGAAGGCCATAGACAGCCTGTCAAAGACCATGGAGGTCAGCCGGAGCCAGGCCGGGCGCCTCATCATGACTGAGTCAGCCGCCATCTCTTCCGCGGCCCAGAAGGACTGCCTAAAAGAGCTGGGAGTGGAGAAGTATGAGATTCTGGCCACGTTGGACGGTCGGACTTCTGAAATATGCAGGGATATGGACGGCAAGGTCTTTGACATGAAGGATTATGAAGTCGGAACTACGGCGCCGCCCTTCCATCCAAACTGCAGGTCCACCACAGTACCATATTTCGATGATGAGTTCACGGAGGGGGAACAGCGGGCTGCCAGGGACGGGGATGGGGAAACATATTATGTACCTGCGGATTTAAAGTATAAGGACTGGAAAAGAAAGTTTGTTGTTGAAAAGGGGATAGAACCTGATATAATGAAGTCAGGAGCCCGTATCACAGACCTGTTCAGCAAAGAGGCAGAAGACTTTGCGAAAATGTATTATGCCGAGATACGAGTTTTCTCAACGGATGCTGGGAAGATAGCCGGGAATTTAGGGAAGAGTGAAGCAGACATCCAGAAAATCAAGGAATATTTGTTTGAGGCTGAATCCTTAACCGATCCGGATACGGGCGTCCGGAGACGCTTTGACCCGGATTGTGCAATTGCCCAGAGCTGGCAAAGGCTCATGATTGGGAAAGACATAAAGCCGCATGACAGGACCCTGATTGAGCATGAACTGCTGGAAATGGAAATCAAGAGAAGAAATCCAGGAATGTCGCATCAGCAAGCCCATGAGCTGGCATCACAAAAATATGATTATAACAAGGAGGTGTTGGAATACTATGGTAGTCTTGAAAAACATAAAAAAAACCCAAGATGATATATCAGCGGATTATTACCCAGAAGGCGGAGAACCAAAGGGGTTTATGAGGATGCGCCTGTCCGATGGTGAGGTTGTGGAACATGACAGGGCGGGGATGATGGCTCCGGCGCATGTCAGATATGAACTTGCAAGGCTTTCTAAGTCAGAAAATCCTCCAGAAGAAAAAACGGTTCTATGGTATTAGATAACCACCAGTCAGTAATGGCCGGTGGTATTTTATTGTTGCGATATCGCAACGGGAAGGAGTGCTATGTATATAAACAAAGAGGATTACAATATCTATTTCAATGACGAACTGATTGAAGAAGTCATAGACATTGATACACGGGAAGTCTTGCGATTAGGTGACAAAGGGATTGGAGAATGCCAGGATATCCTGACGGTGACATTTTTAGGGCCTGGAGGAAGGTTGCTCCAGGCGATAGACAGCGCAGAGAAGTTCAGTTTCAAGAGGAAATCGGTGTAAAAGGCACGCAGGTTTATCCTGACGTGTCATTTTTATACTCAGAGAAAGGAAAGAGGACATGAAAAAAGAAGATTTTGTCGCTTTGGGCATCAGCGAGGAGCTGGCATCCAAGGCGGAGCAGGAATCAAAGAAGGAGTTGGAGGGCTACGTTCCTAAAGCGGACTATGAGGCCCTGAACGCCACAAAGGCCCAACTGGAAAAAGACATCAAGACCAGGGACAAGCAACTGGAGGAACTGAAGAAGGCCAGCGGCAGCAATGAGGACCTCCAGAAACAGATTACGGACCTCCAGGCGGAGAATAAGGCCGCCAAAGAGAAATATGAGGCGGATATGAAAGAATTAAAGCTGACCACTGCCATCAAGCTTGCAATCGGTGACTCTGCCCATGACGCTGACCTTGTGTCCGGCCTTATTGATAAAAGCAAGCTGCTCCTGGGGGACGACGGGAAGGTCACTGGCCTTGAAGAGCAGGTAAAGGCGCTGAAGGAAGGCAAGGCGTTCCTGTTTAAGGATTCTGCCCCTGCGGTCTTCAGACAGGGCAGTGGAAAACCCGGATATAAACCGAAGGCCGGTGAGACATCGGGAGGCGGCTGGGCCAAGACGGTGGCGGAGAGCCTGAACAAAGAAACCTCAAAAAACCCCTATGCGGATGCATGGGCAACAAAATAGAGAAAGAGAGGAAATGACATGTATTTAGTAAAGAAGACGTACGATAATTCTCCGGAGTTCCTGAGGAATGAGCACTATGAGAACATTACCTGTACGGTACTGGACACCGGGGTGACAGCGGACACCGAGGGGAAAAAGTTTGTTCTGGCAGGCAGCCTGCTGGACAAGGATGGGAAGGTGGTAAAGGTTACACGCAGCGGAGGCCCCGAGGCCTATACTTACAAATTCTCAACGGAACCCGTTGGCATCCTTTTCGCAACCACTGAGGTCACATACGGACAGCAGGCAGGAGCCCTGATGATTGCCGGTTCCGTCAACACGGAGCGGCTGCAGGGGGATTACCTGGTGGAGGCCGTAGACCAGCTGGTGGAAAAGATGCCATTCGTTAAATTTTTTGTGGACGGGAGCCTGCAGGTCAAGGCCGCCACACCTACAGCATAAGGAGGATTAAAACATGCCGAGAGTAGAAGAGTTATTGACACCACAGGAACTGATTGACTATACAAAGGAAAGGCAGACCGAAGCATACATGGGCGAGGTGCTTTTCCCAGAACGTAAGACCGAAGCAATGGAAATTAAGATTATTAAGGGTGCGTCCGACCTTCCTGTATCTGCTCACATTCATGCGTTTGATACGGAGACAGAACTGGGTTCCAGGGAAGTAGCTGATTACAACATGCAGGACCTGGCTCTCATCAAGAGGAAAATCCGCCTGGGTGAGAAGGCGATTATTGCCCTTGAAAGCCCCAGAAATGACCAGGAAGAGGCGGAGATGGTCCGGAAGATTTACAGTGACGTGGATAACCTGGTGGCGGGAGTGAAAACCAGGGTCGAGTGCCTGAGAATGGAAGCCCTGTCCACAGGAAAGCTTTCCGTCAATGAGAACGGCTTCAAGGCAAGCATTGATTATGGAATTCCGAGTACGCATAAGGCTGACAAGACATGGGGGAGCGGTGACCCCACTATCCTGGAGGATATGGATGCCTTTGTGGACCGGATTGTCAAGGATACCGGGTTCACGCCGACACGGGCCCTGACATCCAAGACCAACCTGAACCGCATCTTACGGGACCACAGGATACGCGCCGCAATCTATGGCGTGAACAGTGACCGGGTGCTTACCAGGGCGGAACTGAATGCTTTCCTGGCCCAGCAGAGCCTTCCACAGATTGCTATATATGACAAACAGTACCGCCAGCAGGATGCAAAGGGAAAATATTCGTCGGCGCGCTTCCTTCCGGAATCAGCATTCATTATGATGCCGGATGGGAAACTGGGAGATACATTCTATGGCCTCACGGCTGAGGAGCTGGAGCTCCGTAAGAATCCGGATGTGGATGTGTCTGCTGTGGGGAATATCGTGGTGGTACAATATGACACAGTGGATCCGGTCGGCCGGTGGATTAAGGCAGTTGCCACGGCTATGCCGTCCTTCCCATATGCGGACCAGGTATTCATTGCTACCATTTCTTAAGGAGGGGCCATGGACCTGAAGAAGCTGAAGGGGCTGGTAGGGATACCGGAGAGTGATACAACACAGGATGCCGCCCTGCAGTTCCTTATGGAAGACGTGGATGAGACTATCCAGAATTATTGCAACTTAAAAGCGGTTCCGGCAGGTCTGACCAGCACATCATACCGGATGGCTATGGACCTGTACCGGTATGAGCGTCCCGGGGATGGGGATGCGCCGGCCCGGGTGTCATCCATATCAGAAGGAGACACATCCACCAGTTTCGCTAATGCGCCGGACGCTTTATCAGGCGGTATCCTGAAGGATTACCAGGGACAGCTGAACCGGTACAGGAAGCTGGGGTGGTAGAATGATAAGAGATGCAATCAAACAGGCCCAGAGGATACACAGGAAGGCCATAGAGGCCACCTATGATGGGACGTGCCGGATTTATGGCGTGCAATCTGTAAAGGACCCCGTGACGAAAGTGACGAGGCAGGAGGAGGTCCTTGTACAGGATGGTATAGCCTGCCATTTGTCTTATTCCAGCACGCCGCCGGCGGCCGGCAGTGATACGGTTACGGCTGTGGTGCAGACCATCAAGCTGTTCCTGGCCCCAGAGTGGGTCATTTCCCCGGGAAGCCGGATTGAGGTCACCCAGCAGGGCCGGACCGAGAGTTATGCCCAGAGTGGTAAGGCTGCCGTATACCCTTCCCACCAGGAAATCCTGCTGGACCTGTGGAAGGGGTATGCATAATGGCGAAGGGCGGCAGTTTTGATTTTCGGGAAATAAAGAAGCTGCAAAAGCAGATAGAACGTCTGGAACAGGAAAGGGATGTGTTCAACCGGGAATGCATCCAGGAACTGGCATCCCGCCTGCTGAGAAAAGTTAAGCAGAGGACACCGGTAGGCAAGGCCCCTAAACTGGATGGGCCGAAGACGGTAAAGGTAAAGGGTTCCGATGGGAAGTCAAGGACCTTCCTGTCAAAGAATGGCGCCATAAAGCAGAAATACTGGGCCGGGTATCAGGGAGGAACATTAAGACGCGGATGGACGGTGGGTGATATCCAGAAGATAGGGGATAACTATCAGATTGAGATAATCAATCCGACCGAATATGCATCCTACGTGGAATATGGTCATCGGCAGACGCCTGGGCGCTATATCCCAGCCTTAGGCGTAAGTGCAAAAAAGGCCTGGGTCCCGGGAAAGTTCATGCTTACCATATCGGAAAAAGAAATCAATGACCTGGCGCCGAAACTGATAGAGAAAAAGCTGGAAGCAAAACTCCGGGAGGTATTTGATGCTTAATGAAATCATGAATGCCGTTACCAGACGCCTGGATGAACTGTTCGGTGATGGCTATACAATCTATACGGACGGAGTGGAACAGGGCCTTAAGGAGCCTTGTTTTTTTGTACAGTTTCTGGAACCATCTGAAAAGCCGATGATTGGCAGGCGGTATTTCAGACAGACGGATATGTGCATCCAGTACATGCCTGGGGACATTCCACAGATAGCCAGGGAACTGAACCGGGTATCAGACATCCTTATGGATGGAATGGAGTACATTACCCTGTCAGATAGCAGCCTGCTGCGCGGGACCGGACGAAGCCACAGATCAGAGAGTGGGGTTCTGTCCTTCTTCGTCAGTTATAACATGTTTGTGGTGAAGGGACAGCCACAGGAAGAATCCATGGAAGAACTGTCTGCAAATACAGAGTTAAGGAGGTCTGAGGATTGAAAACAGTAAAACAGGAAGAAATCAAATTTAAGAAGCAGGAGCTGCTGCAGGCGGAGTGCTACCAGGGAAAGAAGGACCTGGTAGGAGCCTTGTTGGAGGATGGTAGGGAGTATACGCTTGCAGAGGTGGATGCGGCAATCAAGAGATTTATGGAAGGAAAGGTGAGATAGATGTTAGGAGGCGGAGGTTTTACAGCCCAGAATAAAGTACTTCCAGGGGCGTACATCAACTTTGTGAGCGCAGCCAGAATCGGGGCATTGCTTTCAGACCGTGGAACAGCGGCAATTCCGCTGGAATTTGGTTGGGGACCGGAAAAGGAAGTGTTTATAGTGACGGCGCAGGACTACCAGGAGAGATGCCAGGAGATATTCGGCTATCCGGCGGATGCGCCACAAATGTGGATGATAAGGGAACTGTTCAGGAATTTGACCAAGGGTATCTTTTACAGACTCAACACAGGCGCGAAGGCTGCCTGTGATTACGGGCAGGCAAGATACAGCGGTGTACGTGGCAATGACCTTACACTGGTCGTCAGTACCAATGTGGATAGCAGCGAGAAATTTGATGTGAGGACACTGCTTGGCAAGAAGGAAGTAGACCGTCAGACCGTGAAGAAAGCTGCGGAGCTTGTGGACAATCCTTATGTTGTGTTCAAGAAGGAGGCGGTCCTTGCAAAAACATCCGGAATGCCCTTTACGGGAGGGACTGACGGAGAGGCAGTGACCGGGGAGGATTATGCACAGTTCCTAGGCAAGATGGAGTCTCATACGTTCCAGATATTATGCTGCCCATCCAAGGATGATGCGGTTAAGGCCGTATTTGCAGAGTATACGAGGCGGATGCGTGACGAAGCCGGCGTGAAGTTCCAAACAGTGATGTACCGGAAGGCCGATACAGATTATGAGGGAATCATATCTGTGGAGAATAAGGCAACAGAGCAGGAGCAGGGGCTTGTGTATTGGACAACAGGGGTCCAGGCGGCTTGTGCGGTTAATAAGACCAACGAAAACCACGTGTATGATGGGGAGCTTACCGTAGATGTGGACTACACCCAGGGACAGCTGTCAGCGGGCGTACAGTCCGGAAAATTTATGTTCCACCGGGTGGGTGACGATGTGCGTGTTCTGATGGACATCAACACATTGACAACTTTCACGGAGGAAAAAGGTGAGGACTTTTCAAGCAATCAGACCGTGCGGGTTCTGGACCAGATTGGCAATGATATCGCGTCTATGTTCAACACGAAGTATCTGGGCATCATGCCAAATGATGACGCGGGCCGGGTGAGCCTCTGGAATGACATCGTGACCTACAACAAGGAGCTGGCAAGGCTGCGGGCGATTGAGGATGTGGAGTCCAAAGAAATTACGGTAGAGCGCGGGAATAGCAAACGGTCTGTTGTGGTGAATTGCCCGGTGACGCCGATTAACTGTATGTCGCAATTATATATGACAGTGGTGGTCAGCTGAGAAAGGGGCATGGAGCAATGATAGATTTGGTTGAATTGGCCAGTTCGATTGACCCTGAGTTGCCAGAAAAGAAGCAGAAGGAAGAATTCTGTGATTTGCTATTAGAAAAATTAAGGACCCTGAAAGGCATGGATTTGGCCCCATACCTTTCAGAATGTTTCTTTGATAAGCTGCGGCAGGTGCAAGTATTAACTTTTAGCTTCCCTATGGGAACGCATGTATTCGATTCCGGCGTCAGTAATATCAAAGGTGATGGGGATAACAGGGACAATACTGACATGTGAGGATATAACATTGTCAGAAACATTATCGATGTAGCCATCCTCGTAAAGCTAAAGGCGATTGTGCCATATGGAGGGGAAGATTACCAGATAAGAAAGGAGATACATATATGCAGTCAATGAACGCAAAAGATGCGGTAAGCGCATCCCTGGCGGAGTGCTTCATCACAATTGAGGGGAACCGCTATAATTTCATGCAGGCCATCAACCTGGAGGCCAGTGTAGAAAAGACAAAGTCTGAGATACCGATACTGGGGAGGACCGGGAAAGGAAATAAGACAACCGGGTGGAAGGGGAGCGGTTCTGCGACCTTTCACTACAATACCAGCATCTTCCGGGAGTTGCTGTACCGGTACAAGGAGACCGGACAGGATGTGTATTTTGATATCCAGGTAACCAACGAGGACCCGACCTCCAGTGTGGGGAGGCAGACCATTGTCCTGAAGGATTGTAATGTGGATGGTGGCATTTTGGCGAAGTTTGATGCGGATGCGGAGTATTTGGACGAGGACCTTGATTTTACCTTCGAGGATTGGGAGATGCCCGAACAGTTCAGACACCTGCAGGGAATGCAGTAAGAAAGAGAGGATAAGAGAATATGGGAGATTTAAGCTGTTTTTTATCACAGAATGTGATTAAAGTAGAAAATGTTAAGTTTGCTGTATCCAGACGTTTTTTGGATAAGAATAAAAAGCCTGTGGAGTGGGAGATATGCTGCATCACACCTGAAGAGGATGAAACACTGAAAAAGGAATGTACCAGGAGGGTGCCTGTGGTCGGTAAGAAGGGGGCATTCCTGCCAGAAACCGATTACAGTGCGTATGTCGCGAAGCTTGCCGCAAGGTGTACGATATTCCCTAACCTCAATGATAAAGAACTCCAGGATTCTTATGGCGTTATGGGGGCTGAGGCATTACTGAAAAGGATGCTTACACCAGGGGAATATAACGATTACCTCGCAAAGGTCCAGGAAGTAAATGGTTTTGATGTATCCATGGAAGAACTGGTAGATGATGCAAAAAACTAATTAATGAAGGCGATATGGAGGCTAACGTAGCCTACTATTGCCTTCATAAGTTCCATAAATGGCCGCATGAGTTCCTGATGCTTGACCGGTTTGAAAAGGCTGTTGTGATTGCTGCAGTTAATATGAAACTGGAACATGATAAGAAAGAGGCTAAAAAAGCTGAAAGCAAACGCAGAAGAAAGCGGTAGAAATTATTTACAATCCGCGCTATAATAAGAATAGATTATTATGGCGAGGGGGGTATTGTAGATGGGATTATTTGGAAGGAAAAAAGATGTATGGACAGTGCTTTTTTATGATGGAGAGGTTCCTGGATTTGTTAGTGATATTCCCTGTGATATTGTAATTGAGGACAATACATTAATATTTGAACAGAAAAAAACTAAAACTAAAATTATATTGCCATTGTCAAGAGTGATTGGGCTAGAAATACTTCCGCAAAAGGATTTTATGGAAAAATATAAGGGAAACTCCAGTAAACAGTCAGGTCCGAAAAGAACATATTATGTTTTTAACTACATTAACAAAGATAATGAAAGATTAAAAATGGTATTCTGGCTTTGGAATGTAGATAAAAATGTTATGAAAATGATTGGCTTACGCAAACAGTTATTAAAGGTATGTGAGAATCAAACTTATGAATTATGATTTTTAAAAGCACCTGGGAAACCGGGTGCTTTTAAAATGTTAACAAATTGTTCTTAGTTTCCCGTACAGCAACATCAATAGTTTTTACGATATCGTTACGGTTAAGATGAGAACTGCATAAGGAAGATAATCAGAACGTCCTTGGGGGCGTTCTTTTTATACAAATTTTTCAAAAAGGAGGAAGGAGAATAATGGCAAGCATACAGGCTTCAATCCAGCTTCAGGATAGGATGACAGCAACCTTAAGTAGGATTACACAAGCAATGTCCCTGATGATGACTACGTGCGAGGCAGCACAAGAAGCTGTAGACAAGGGGGCTAATACGGCTGCCTGGAATGCTGCAAAACAGGGGATTGCCCAGGCATCTGCTGAGGTAACACAATATAGGGAAGAATTAGAAAGGGCAGCTACCGTACCTCCTCCTGTACCAGCCCAGCCAGCATGGTCAGCCGTGACTACTGCGCCTATTTACATGAATACTGGTGCGGAGCGGTTTGCCTCAGAGTTCCAGGCGGCAGACCAGATGGCCCAGCGGCTTAACCAGACACAGCAGACCATATCACAGCAGGCCAGCAAAATGAAGGTCATGCCGCCTGGGATGCTGAATGATGTTACAGCTGTCGGGAATCGAATGCAGGGCCTGGCAAATAAGGTGAGACAGCTGGACAGTATCCCTTTGAACCTCAGGACAGACCAAACCAATAATCAGATTGAAAACTTGCGAAAAAATATGGTCCAGATAGAATCCATACAGGGTGATATTAACCAAGCTGTTGCAAGGATGGATGTGACTGCGGCAAACGTAGGATATCAAAGGCTTAATAACATTATTGATTCGACAGAACGTAACATACGGGATAACCTGTATGCGCAGGAGCAGTTCAACCAGTCTGTCAAAAATAGTGGCAATGCAGCATCTGGGCTTGAAGCCAGGTTAAAAGGGATTGCCATGAGCGCGGCAGCAGCCTTCAGCGTCCATAAAATCATTGCCCTATCCGATAGTGTAACACAGACAGTTGCAAGGCTGAACCTGATGAATGACGGCTTGCAAAGTACAGAGGAGCTTAACCAGAAGATATTTGCATCCGCACAGAGAGCGAGGGCGCCATATATGGATACGGCAGGAGCGATTGCCAAGATGGGGCTTAATGCAGGGAATGCCTTCAAAAGCAACGATGAGTTAATTGCTTTTATGGAACAGGTCAACAAGCAGTTTGTTATTGGTGGGGCTTCCGCCCAGGAACAGTCTAACGCCATGATACAGCTGTCTCAGGCTATGGCGGCAGGAGCACTTAGAGGAGAGGAACTTAACTCCATTCTGGATGCGGCACCCGGAATTGCCAGGACCATTGAACAGAACATGGGGTGGGCGGAAGGCTCCATCAAGAAATATGCGGAGAAGGGGGTCGTATCAGCCCAGGTGGTAAAGGCATCACTTCTAAATATGGCTGAGGAAACAAATGCAAAGTTTAATTCCATCCCAATGACATTTAACCAGGTTTTGACAACTGTACAGAATACCCTGCTTCAGACATTTTGGCCAGTCATACAGGCAATCGGAAAAGGGGCAACCTATATCAATGAGAATTGGGATACGATAGCACCGGTAGTGTATGGTGTAGCTGCAGCAGTTTTATTTGGAGCAGTTGCTTGGGGTATATACACAGCAGCAATATGGCTGACGGTACCTGCACACCAAGCCTTACTGATGACTTTACTGTCAAGCCCTATATTCTGGATAGCAATAGCGATAGGTATTGTCGTGGCAATGATTTATAAGTGGGTACAATCGGTCGGAGGTTTAAAGGTAGCGTGGCTTATCTGCGTAAATGGTGTACTGACTGCCTGGGATAGATTGAAATTAGGGTTTAGCTATGCCGGGATGATGATAATGAATGGAACGGATAACATGGCTTACGGATTCGAGTCATTCAAAGTGAATGTGTTAAATACACTGGGGAACTTGAAGGTGAAGGGGCTTACGATTTTGCAGAATTTTGTTAATGGGGCAATTGACTATATCAACAAGCTCATCAATGCAGCCAACAGTATTGCAGGAACATCCTTTGAAGTAATCGAACATGTGGAATTTGGCACAGCGGCCGCAATAAATGAACAGGCCAGTCAGAAGCAAAGGGCAGCTGACCTTGCGGCCAGGAAATCCCGTAACGATGTCGCCAAAAGAGCCAGGGAACAGGACTATGGGAGACAGGAGAGGGCGGCAGATGAAGCCAGACTGAAACGAGAGGCGGCAATTGTAGCAGCACGAACTGATGCAGCGAGTCAGGCGGCTGAAAATGATAATACAGCAATGATTGCGGCAAATACCGGTAATACGGCTGGTAACACCGCTAAGATGGCGGACTCTATGGATGTCCTAGATGAAGACCTAAAATACATGCGTGACGCTGCTGAGCAGGAAGCAATCAACCGTTTTACCCTGGCCGAACTTAAGGTGGATGTCAAAAACAATAACACCCTTACCAAAAAGACTGACTTTGATGATATGGGAAGGGCTTTGGCGGCGTTTACGGGAGAATTCCTGGCATCCGCAGCGGAAGGAGGACATATCTGATGGCATACGAGGTATACATAGACGACATGCTCCTGCCCATTCCGCCGCAGAAAATACCCATCAAGTATCCTGGCCAGAATGAGACGGCCACTCTGATTAACGGAGAGGAAATAAATATAACCCGTCCTCCCGGCCTGGCGGAAATCAGCATTGATGTGGTCATTCCACAGATGGACTATCCGTGCGCATCGTGGGACGGAAGTGTGGAAGACGCGGAGGAGTTCATCAGCCGCTTACAGGACCTTAAGGAGAGTGGTGACACCTTTGAATTCATTGTCATCCGTGATTCCTTTGACACCAACATGGATGTGACCTTGGAGGATTACAATGTATCGGATGATGTGAAGGAGGGGCTGGACCTGGTGGTATCACTTACCATGAAGGAGGCCAGGCATTACGGAACCAAAATCATGAATTTTGCCATAGTCCCAGAACAGCCAATACCGGCAGCGGCATCCCCAGAACCGGAACGCCCGGCAGCGCAGCCACAAGTAAAAACATATACCGTAAAATCGGGTGACTGCCTGTGGAACATTGCAAAGAAGCAGCTGGGGGATGGAAACCGGTGGAAGGAGATTCATAATTTAAACCTGGATAAGATTAGCAACCCCAACTTAATTCACGCTGGCCTGGTGCTGGTGATGCCATAAGGAGTTGAGACAATGAATGTGCATGTATATATACAAAACGGACAGACCATCTATGAGCCGGCAGTGGAAGGGAGCATAACCTGGGAGACCCAACGCAAGGGACAGCCGGGGAAATGCTCCTTCACGGTTATATCAGACGGGAAACTGAAGATTGAGGAAGGGAACGCCGTCCGGTTGGATGTGAACGGGAAACCGGTATTCTTCGGATTCATCTTTGAGCGGAGCTGGAGCAGAGATGGAGAAGTCAAGGTAACGGCCTATGACCAGCTCCGGTACCTTAAAAACAAGGACAGCTACAACTATGAAAACAAGACAGTAGGTGAGGTCATCCAGATGATTGCAGGGGATTTTAATCTACAGACAGGCGTGCTGGAGGATACCGGGCACCGGATACCTACCCGGAATGAGCCGGACACGACCCTGTTTGATATCATCCTGAATGCATTGGATCTTACCTTAATTGCCACGGGAAGGATGTATGTGCTGTATGATGATGTTGGTAAACTGACGCTGAGGAACGCAGAGGACATGAAGCTCAATGTGATGATTGATGATGAAACAGCCCAGGACTATGACTTTACGGTCAGCATTGATAAAGATACCTATAACCAGATTAAACTGTTCCGGGAAAATGATGATACAAAGAAGCGGGATGTGTTTATGACCAAACACACGGAGAATATCAACAAATGGGGCGTCCTGCAGATGAGCGAGTCCCTGGACAAGGGGGTGGACGGTCAGAAGGTAGCGGAGACGTATCTGGGCCTGTACAACCGTCCATCCAAAAGCCTTTCCGTCAAGAAGGCGTTCGGGGATATCAAGGTACGGGCTGGATGCCTTATACCCGTGTTCCTGGATGTGAAGGACATGCATCTCAGGAACTATCTGCTGGTGGAAACTGTCACGCATACGATAGACAAAGGTGTCCATACCATGGACCTTACATTGAAAGGGGCCGGAATAAGTGGATAATGAATGGATCGAGAACTTAAGGAACATTTCCTGTCAGGCAGAGGAGGCGGCAAAGCCATGCAGCGTACTTACAGGGACTGTGACAGGGACGTCTCCAGTGGCAGTGCGGATAGACCAGAGGATAACCGTCACAGGCAGCCAGCTGCTCATACCGCGGTATCTGACGGACCACGTGGAACAGATGTCAATTCCGGGAGTGGGTGATGTTGCGGTCACGGTGAAGAACGCTCTGAAAGGCGGGGAGTCGGTCATATTGGTGCAGAAACGTGGGGCACAGCAGTACCTTGTGGTGGACCGATATTAGGAAGGAGGCATGTGATGCTGCCAAAGACAGGAGACATCCTGGAAACTGATTTTGAGATACATCAGATTCCATCAAAAACATTCCGGATACATGAGAAGACGCTGTCTGGATATATAGACGGGAAGGAAGCCGTGTGCCAAGCCATATACTGCACCCTAAACACAGAACGGTATGACTGGCTGATATATAACTGGAATTACGGCGTGGAGTTGAAGGACCTATTTGGAAAACCCATGGGGGTGGTTAAATCAAAAATAAAAAAACGTATCAAGGAGGCATTAATGCAAGATGACAGGATACTGGGCGTCGATGCCTTTTCTTTTGAGGAGTTTGGTCGGAAGTTGTCCGTGACGTTTACGGTCCATACCCAGTACGGGGATATTGGTGCAACCAAGGAGGTGAATGTGTAGTGTATGAAGATACCACATATGAGGTCATCCTTGACAGGATGCTTCAGATGGTAAGGGATGACAGCCCGGAAATGGATACAAGGCAGAGCTCCCCTATATATGCGGCCCTTGCACCTACCGCAGTGGAACTGCAGAATGCATATATAGGCCTTGACTGGACCCTGGACCAGATGTTTGCCGGTACGGCAACCCGGGAGTATTTGATTAGGCGTTGTGCGGAATGGGATATAACCCCACATCCGGCGACCAAGGCTGTTTTGAAAGGTGAATTTAACATTGATATAGAGATAGGTTCCCGGTTCTCCCTGGGGACCTTAAATTATGTCGCCATAGACCGTATGGAGGAAGGAATTTACCGGATGGA
>UMGS01009266.1_pt1 | contig 21305 bp, 19 predicted proteins | sample 1965341 | NCBI WGS metagenome assembly UMGS01 (sample SAMEA4836079, study PRJEB28245) | human gut metagenome | biome: gut microbiome; material: fecal sample | place: Denmark | collected 2008 | reverse complement strand
GAAAGATTTCCTTCCTCAAGAATATTATCGGGTTGTGGCTGATCCAGGAAAGCAGGAGACAGTGGATTCGTGAGGGAAAGGAATACAGTTTCGGACATCTGGAGCAAATGGCGGCAGATGCAAAGCCGTTTAAAGCCCTGATTGACCCGGATGCACCAGAGTTTGTTCCGGCTGGAAATATTCCTGAAAGAATCCGGAGTTACTGCCGTAAAAGCGGGCAGAAGGTACCAGAGAATGAGGCGGAGCTTGTGAGATGCATTGATGAGAGCTTGGCACTTAAGTACCGCATGACATTGGAAGAAATTAAGATGTGTACCGGAAGAGAGTACCCGGCTATCCATATGGTGGGTGGTGGAACACAGAGCGGACTTCTCTGCCAGATGACGGCCAATGCGTGTCATTGTCCGGTAATTGCCGGACCGGTGGAGGCTACCGTACTGGGTAACGCGGCTATGCAGCTGCTTGCGACAGGAGAACTTAGGGATCTGGATCAGGTGAGAAGTGTCGTAGGGGCTTCAGCCAAGGTAAGTATCTATGAGCCGAAAGATACAGATCAATGGGAGCAGGTATACGGACAATATAAAAAAATGCTGGAATGACCAAAGACCGGGGCAACCTGGAAAATAGGAGGTATTATGGAATTAAGCTATATGGAACTAAGGGAACAGATTTGCGATGTGTGCCATAAAATGTGGCAGCTTGGCTGGGTGGCAGCCAATGACGGCAACGTGTCCGCCAGGCTGGATGACGGAACATTTCTTGCCACTCCCACCGGAATGAGCAAAAGCTTCATCACACCGGAAAAGCTGGTTCGTATCAATGGGAAAGGCGAGGTGTTGGAAGGCCTTCCCGGATACAGGCCCTCTTCAGAGATTAAGATGCATCTCCGCTGCTATAAAGAGCGTGAGGATGTAAATTCCGTGCTTCACGCCCACCCGCCTGTAGCCACCGGATACGCGGTAGCCAATGTGCCGTTGGACGAGTACTCTATGATTGAGACGGTAATTGCTCTGGGTTCGATTCCGGTAACGCCTTACGGAACCCCCTCCACTTACGAAGTACCGGATAACATAGCGCCTTATCTGGGGGAACATGACGCAATGCTCCTTCAGAATCATGGGGCTTTGACCGTGGGGGCTGATGTGATTACCGCTTATTACCGCATGGAAACACTGGAACTCTTTGCAAAAATCAGCCTTAACGCCAGAATGCTGGGAGGTGCACAGGAAATATCCAGGGAAAATATTGACCGCCTTATCTCAATGAGGAAAGGATATGGGGTAACTGGCAGGCACCCCGGTTATAAAAAATACAGTAAACAGGAGGAAAACAGATGCTAAGAGGAATACCCCATATATTATCTCCTGAACTGTTAAAGATATTATGTGAAATGGGTCACAGCGACCGGATTGTGATTGCCGATGGGAATTTCCCGGCAGAGTCCATGGGCAGGGATGCCCATGTCATACATATGGAAGGCCACGGCGTGCCGGAGATACTGGAAGCAATCCTCTCGCTTTTTCCACTGGACACCTACGTAGAACACCCTGTCTGCCTGATGTCGGTAACGGACGGGGATACGGTTGAAACACCCATCTGGGATCAATACATGACATTGGTGGAAGCGTGTGACAGCAGGGGCAGAAGTGCCATTGGCCATATAGAGCGGTTCGCGTTCTACGAGGAGGCAAAGAAAGCTTATGCAATTATCGCCACCAGCGAGAAAGCGCTTTATGCCAATATCATGCTGCAAAAAGGGGTAGTTACCGACCAGGGCCTGTAAATGGGTTCCGCCAAAACAGTGCAATTAGTAAAGAAATGGAAGGTGATGATGTGGGAGAAGTAATTCTGACCATGAAAGACATTGATAAGTCCTTTGTCGGGGTACATGCGTTAAAAAATGCCTGTCTGGAACTTAAAAAGGGCGAGGTCCATGCACTGATGGGTGAGAATGGCGCCGGAAAATCCACCCTCATGAAGATATTGACAGGAATCTACAGCAAGGACAGCGGTACCATTGTGTATGAGGGGCGCCAGGTGGAATTTAAAAGTCCCAGGGAAGCGCAGGACGCCGGCATTGTGATCGTGCATCAGGAATTGAACATGATGAACCACTTAACGGTGGCCCAGAATATCTTTATCGGCAAAGAAAAAATGAACGGAAAGCTGATTAATGACCGCAGGATGGTGGAAGAGGCAGAAAAGCTGTTCGGATTACTGAATATCAGGATTGACCCAAGGGAAACAATGGGGAGGCTGACGGTGGGGCGCCAGCAGATGTGTGAGATAGCAAAGGCAATCTCTACAGATGCCAAGATAATCGTATTTGATGAACCGACTGCCGCGCTGACAGATTCAGAAATCAGCGAGCTGTTCAAAATCATACGTGATCTGAGGGCCAAGGATATCGGAATTGTATACATTTCCCACCGCATGGATGAGATTAACCAGATTACTGACAGGGTAACGGTCATGAGGGACGGGGAATATGTGGGTACGCTCATAACCAGGGATTCCACGAAAGACGACATCATCCAGATGATGGTGGGACGCACGGTGTATGAGGAGCCTAAGAGTTTCAGCAATGTAAAGCCGTCTGCCCCGGTGGTGCTGAAGGTTGAACACCTGAATGTTGGGAAAACAGTAAAAGATGTAAGCTTTGAACTTCGCAAAGGAGAAATCCTGGGTTTTTCAGGACTCATGGGAGCCGGAAGGACGGAGACAGCCAGGGCTATCTTTGGTGCTGACAGGAGAGACAGCGGTGATATTTATGTGAATGGAAAACGGGTGGATATCAAGAACCCACAGGACGCGGTTGACGCCGGGATTGGATATCTGTCGGAGGACCGCAAGCGCTATGGTGTGATCATTGAGAAAACGGTAGCCGAGAATACGACAATGGCTTCCCTGAAAGCATTCTGCAAAGGCCTGTTTATTGATAAGAATGCGGAAAAAGAAACCGCGGAACAATATGTGGAGGCATTAAAGACAAAGACACCATCCGTGGAACAGCAGGTGCGCAACCTGTCGGGAGGTAACCAACAGAAAGTGGTCATTGCAAAATGGCTTACCAGGAACTGCGACATCCTGATATTTGACGAACCCACAAGGGGAATCGATGTAGGAGCAAAAAGCGAGATTTATACATTGATGAATAATCTTGTAAAGCAGGGGAAGTCCATTATCATGATATCCTCTGAACTGACGGAAGTGCTGCGAATGAGCGACCGTATCCTGATTATGTGTGAGGGCCGTAAAACAGGAGAAATCAGCATAGAAGAAGCTACCCAGGAAAAAATCATGCATGCCGCTACACTGAGAGATTAAATGGGAGGTTAAAGACATGTCAAATAATGGGAATCAGGTAAAAAAGGAGCCGAATGGATTGTTCAAAGCCATCGGTACTCAGAAATTGGTGGCAGTCATTGCGCTGATTGTATTATTCATGTTCTTCTGGATTTTCGGGGACAATTTTGCAAAATACAGCACACTGGTCAGCATTTTTGATTCGTCCTATTATATTGGTTTTATGGCCATAGGTGTAACATTTGTAATTATCACCGGAGGAATCGACTTATCCATTGGTACGGTCTGTATCTGCTGTTCCTTGATTTCAGGAACGCTGTATACAAAACTGGGACTGCCTATGCCGCTGTGCGTTATCCTGGCCATATTGATGGGAGGCCTGTTCGGACTTGCCAATGGACTTATGGTATCTGTCATGAGGCTTCCGGCCTTTATTGCCACACTGGGAACTATGATGATTACCAGAGGCCTGGGTTCGATTGTGACAAATACGGCAACCGTGACCTTTCCGCAGGCTTCGGCGCCGGGCGGCTCATTCAGAGGTATTTTTAAATTAAAAGGGGCAGGGCTTCCGCAGGCAGGTATCCCCACGGGATTCATACTGCTGATTATACTTGCAATCCTGATGGCAATCCTTCTCAACAAGGCGCGTCCGGGACGCTATATACTGTCTCTTGGGAGTAATAAGGAGGCGACCCGGCTTTCCGGTGTAAATGTGGTAAAGTGGGAGACTTTGGCTTATGTCATAAGCGGTCTGTTTGCCGGGCTGGCAGGTGTGTCTTATGCAGCTGTATACTCCACACTCATGCCTGGAACCGGAAATGGATTTGAACTGGATGCAATCGCCGGAGTTGTAATCGGCGGAACATCCCTGGCAGGTGGCGTGGGTTCCATATCGGGGACTTTAATCGGTGTTTTTATTATGTCCGTTTTGAAGACAGGCCTTCCCTTTGTGGGAGTACAGCCACATTATCAGCTGCTGATTACCGGATTTGTGTTGATCATAGCCGTATTTGTAGATGTTTTGAATAGAAGGAAACAGGGGAAGAATTGATACGCACTAATAACCCGCAAAGCGGGATAATAAAGGGAGGTTTATTTATGAAGATAAGATTATTAAGTACAGTCATCTGCGCAGCAATGGTTTCCACAATGGTAATGGGCTGCTCCAGCGGAGCCAGCGCGCCTGCCACCACAGCCGCAGCAGCGGCCGCTCCGGAGACAGAGGTAAAAGACACAACAGCAGGGGATACGGAGACAGCCAAGGCAGATGCTGCTGTGGACTACAGCGATGTCACGGTTGAGATTGTGGCAAAAGGCTTCCAGCATGATTTTTGGAAAGCGGTAAAGATGGGATCAGAGCAGGCCGCAGAGGATTTGGGGCTTAAGTCCACCAATTTTGTAGGGCCAGCCAGTGAGAGTGCAGTCGCTGAGCAGATTGAGCAGTTAAATAATGCGGTCAACAAGGCTCCAAGCGCCATCTGCCTGGCGGCTTTGGATACACAGGCGGCCCTGGATGCAATTTCCAATGCTCAGGCAGCAAATATTCCGATTGTAGGGTTTGACTCTGGGGTTCCGGATGCCCCGGCAGGCGCCATTGTAGCTAATGCAGCTACGGATAACTATGCGGCAGGTGGCCTGGCCGCGGAGAAATTGTATGAAATGATTAAGGATAAGGTCACAGATCCGGCAGAAGAGGTCAGAATCGGCGTTGTCTCCCAAGATGCGACATCCCAGTCTATAGGAGAACGGACAGGCGGTTTCATAGACAGAATGCGTACCTTGGTTGGCGAAGATAAATGCATGGTAGTAGGCCATGATAAGTATAATAAGGCAGTTGACGAAGCAAAGGTGATTATTGATGTAGGCATTCCGGCAACTGTGGATGACGCGGCTTGTGTGACTGTGGCCAATACCCTGCTGAATAAAAATGATCTGATTGCCATTTATGCGTCCAACGAATTTACAGCCAAGAACCTGGTGACGGCCAATGAAAGTCTTCAGGTACTGGGTAAAGATAAGGTAATCGGCGTTGGATTCGACTCAGGCGCCATTCAGCTTGATGCTATCAAGAGTGGTGTCTTAGCAGGTTCCATTACGCAGAATCCGGTACAGATTGGATATCAGGCGGTTACCCTGGCAGCCAAGGCAGCCAAAGGAGAACCGGTAGAGGATGTTGATACTGGTGCACTGTGGTATGACAGCACCAATATGGATTCAGCGGAAGTGGCTCCGTGTCTCTATAAATAATATTGTATCAGCCAGCTGTTCAATCATAAATTGATTAGACGGCTGGCTGTATCGTTTGGTATATAGCGGTATTCTAAGTGTTCGAAGTTTTCAGATAATCGTCCTATGTGAAGAAACATTTTATTAGAGCTAAAGACAGGCTAAATAGGGGCATAGTAGGCTATCAAACAAGGAAATGAAATGTCTTAAGCAGATTGCGGAGAAATCAGATTTGCTAAAGAACATGAATCAACAATGTGGATGAAAAATTTAATAAAACAAAAGGAGAGGGCGGCGATACTATTGGATTATTGTTGCCCTCTCCTTTTGTTTTATAATTATCTTAATTCTATAGGGTCAACACTGGAAGTATCTTCATTTAAAATGACAATGAGTTCATCTTTTAAAATTGCCTGGGCAATAGAAATTCATTTCACGAAGTATTTTTGCATACCTTCTCCTCACGGAACAAAATAGAAAGACTGACAATCCAGGTTACTTATACCGTTTTTATCAGTCTTTTAAGGTTTAATGCTGTTGCCAATAGGAGGCATTCTTCCAGCGATTTTTGGAGACCCCTTTTGTGTATCTTATTCAGTTTGTGTTCTTGTTTTAGAATAGCAAATGTTCCTTCCGCCCATATCTGTCTGAGTCGCATGATTCTCAGATAATTGCTGATTCTCATGTTCTGATTTTATGGAATCAAATCAGAACGAAGGATTGAAAAGAAAGTGGCGCTTAACTTTTGCCTACCGCTTGTTTGTGGGCTTGGCTTTCTTCAATTATTGTAAGGCGAGGAAATTACAAAAGCAAAGGTACTGGAATACTGGGAACAGCTGCAACGAAAACATCAGGCTCGTAACGTCAATGCCAATGCGCCGTTCAGCTTGACCGTTGACTGGCTTTGCTCTTTTCCCAACAAACTGGAATCTGTCAATTTTGAATTTCCAACGCTTTGTCCGTCATTAGTTTATAACTGATGAGTGCTTCACCGTTGAGATCCTCCCGATTCATATCTACACCAACAATACTGTAATTATCATAAGTCTTATAGTAGTAAATACCCCTGTCAGCATTACAGCAAGAAGTGTAAATGGAAATTTCATATTTCCCGTCCGCCAAACGGCAACATCCTCTTTGCTGCTCAACGGAGCCTAATATATGGAAAAATTGGCTTACGCTTGATTTTTCGTCATTCTCGGACAGTGAATTCATTTTTGTAAAAGCCACACGTACAAATCTTGACATAGATGATAAGTCTCCGGGGAGCCCGATAGCGCCCATGCCCCTACTGTATGCATTTAGCCTAATCTGTTCGGAAAAGCAATTTTTAGGGGTGTCGATGGACAATCTCATATAGTTGTTCAAATTGAACATTTGAAACGGAAAAGGCGGATTATTTGTGAGAACACCTACGGGATTATCATAAACAAATATACCGTCCTTCACACTTTCTACCGTAATGGAGCTGTTTTTATCCGAAATGATCCAATGGAGCTGTGCCATAGGAAAATGTGGACTAAACGGTTCGGCCAAGAAGTTGATCCTGTCAAGCAGTTCTCTCGCGTCATTCACAGTTGCACACTGACCCATGATCCAAGGAATAAATTCCCATTGGGCAATGTTGTCCTTACCTTTTTCTTTTTCACGGTAATGAGCATTTCCCACAAAATTTAGCCCGGCAATACACAGACCCTTTTCGTTTACAGCATCATAATACAGTGGATAATTCTCTGTTATATGAGCCATTCCCATAAAAGCAAAATGATGATCCATTGTTCCCATACTTCGAAACATCAACTTGAAATTTCTTGGTGTGACTGTAACAGTCTCACCATAGGAAATTTCATAATCAAGTGTCCGTCCAAAATAGAAATCTCTGGTTTTATAAGTTGCTGCTGTACACATAATTCTTTCTCCTTCATTGCGTTATACGATATTTCATCAGCATATGCCTATTCCCCTCAAATCCCGACTTGTTTGCCTCACCGAATTGGAAGTTATTAAACTCTTTTTATCGGATAGCACACCACGGTTTTTAGGTTCCTGGTTGCCATCTTGCGAGGATTGCACAAATAAATCTCTTGGTGATAGAGTATCCGTAATGTCAATAGTTTAATCCTGTTTCTCGGCATATTCAATCATAGCGGAAATGGTTTCGGATTCATCATCATAAGAACCGAGGTGCATACACTACACACACTCACCCTTATCATAGGTAAAAAACTTAACCTTTGTAAAATCTTGTTTTTTCTTCTTGGCTTTTTCTTCAATCGCCCAATCAAAATCCACCTTTGTTACGAAATCAGGCAAACAAATGACAAAAAATAAATTCAAAATTACCCTTTGCATAGTCAATTCCGGTAAAGCCGTTCTGCCAACAAAATCCTTCATGGGGGCAACATAATCAAAATATCTATCAATTTTATGCTCGCATTATAGCTCATTTTGATAGTAAATACAATACCACACAGCAACCTGAGAGATGATACATACTCACCGTTTCATCGTTGGTATTACCTTTGTACCGCACGGCGATGTAGTTTATTTCGGAACCGTTACGATAGATGATTTGTTTTGCGGCATATAAAACTATTTATACTCTTTTTTATAGTCAAATGACATTATTGCATCTCCATAAAGGATGATTTTTCAATTGCTCAACTTTGGTCAAACATGAAGTTCCCATAGAAAGGGCAGGCATACATGATACCACCAAGGGTAGGATTGCCACAATAACCCATCTTTTCTATATTTTCGATAACAGTGCTACGAGGATATAAAAAATATATCTTTCGCGAAAGTGGACAAGGAGTTGGTATGCGATGATATCACTATTATATCTACTGCATTGAGAAAATCCGTTGTCTTACATACTGCGGTAATATACGGCCCCTTACCGGTGCAATCCGACCTTTTCTTTTTTACAAAATTGCCGGGCTTGTCGCTGAAAAGGCCGTAGATCCATCCCACCAGCTGTCCCTTTGGCTGATTGCGGAACTGGGACTGGCGGTTGAACGTACAACTCATCAGCCAGTTAGAGTCCTTGCCGGTGACGATGCCGCTCATCCAGTTGCTCTGCTTCGGATTAGAACAGAATTTATTAGGACGCCGAAAGCGGGGCTTGCGCCGCTATCTTCCGCCACATATCCTAGCCGCCGCTTGGCTTAATTTCCGTATGGAACGATGCAGGGGGATTTTGAGAACTCAGACTGGAATTTTCCACGCAGCCGCCGTTGGTGATAAAGACCAGATCGTTTTCCGTTAAATCAACGAATTCCGTATGACCATCCGCCAGAAGTTGGAGTCCAGAACCTCCTTGCCCAAAAAAGTTGGTGATGCGCTTGTCATACAGTTTTTCATCCGAGGCAAAAAACAGGTGAATGATCTCTAAGGCTCCCTTGTCGGACAGGCCGAACTTGCCGTCCGTATGGGCATCCTAGCCTCAATTCGCTGTGGCCCGCATGAGGGCATAGTTGAGATCTTTTTTGTTCAGCCAATAATACTCATCCAATACACTTCCGCCATCTGTTTAGATGGACGGAATCGACTGGAAAAGATCCCACATCACTTCAACGTGGTTGTCCATCTCCCGATCACCCTGCATGACATAGCCCAGGCCAGGGTATTCATAACCGTCACACGCTCCACCCGGTATCGAATCCTTTTCAAACACATGAATGCGGTCACCGCTCATCTAGCCGTCCCGAACCAGATAACATGCGGCTGTCAATGCCGCCAGGCCGGTTCCAATGATATAGGCAGATTTGGATTCAACTCCTTCGGGCTTGCGGGGCCGGGCAAAAGCCTCATAGTTACCACTTGCGTAATACATATCTAAAACCCTCATATAATTTCCTGATTTTATTATGTCCCTGGGACAACACAAATAAACCATGACAAGAATTTTCAATTTCATATGCCTCGCTTCTGAGAAAGTAGTTCCTATTTGTTTTCGGTTCTTTTGCATCTGATCTGGATTTCATAGACCAGAACACAACATTCATTACAATGGCAGATGCAACCTTTCAATGCAATCTCCATATATCTGCAAAACTTGTTATTGTCCTGAAACCTTACATCTCTTGACAAAGGCATACAGCCCATAGTCAAGTGCGATGAATAGTTAAAAGTCAGATTTTCCACTCAATGGCGACACATTCACCCGTGGCGCGGATTTGAGAAATAAGGCTGTCGGCCACCTGCCGCCTGTCATCGAAGTCAATCTCTTCCCAGCGGTTGAGGTACACCGATAACCGCTCAATCTGTTCCGGCGACATACTTTCCGCAGACAGGGCCGCGATTTCCTTTGACAGCGTTTGCCGCTGTGCGTCCAATTCCTCAATTTTGGTGTTGGCGTAGGAGATTAAAACCGCGCTGGCCCCGGTCAGGGTATTCAACAGCTTTTCGATTTCTTCCTCCACATGGGCCAATTCCACCTTTAAGGCGGTGAGCTTGGGATTAACCGTTTCCCGCTTGCCTGTCAGGGTATGGAATTGAGCCATCTTTTTTACCATTTCACCGTAAATAAACTGCTCAAATTCCCTTGTACGGAGCGTTCCACAGCCCGGACAGCTCTTGTTGTCCGCCCGCTTGGAGCATCGCAGGTATTGAACGCCTGACGGGTTCCCCACGCTCATTAAGGCGTACCCACAGCGGCCACATTTCACTTTCCCGGCCAGCCAGGTATTTTTCGCCTTGCGCCCGTTCTGGAATGTGGTGTTTGCCATCAGCTTTTTCCGACAGCGGAGCCACACATCCGCCGACACCAGCCCCTCGCTGGGGGCCACCACAAGGATCTGGTCTTTCAGGTGCTTGTTTTTCCGCGCCTGTACATCCCGGCCCTGGTAGAGATAACAGCCGTTTGTCCCCGCGAAGTCCGCCGCCTCGTTGATCACCACCGTCCCCTGGCTTTTGAAAAATTCGTACATTTCCAGGTCGGCCTGGGCGTAAATGGGGTTGCGGAGCATTTGAGAGATAAAGCCACGGGTCAGCTCCTTGTCGTAAATCAGGATGCCCTCGTCCGCGAAGTGCCGGGCGATGTCCCCGAACGAGGTGGAGGGCTGGGCGTACATTTCAAACATCAGCCGGGCGATGTCCGCCGTTTCCGGGTCGGGCTTCATCATCTTTGTGCGGATGCCCTGAATAGTGGTGGGTTCCAGTTGAAAACCGAACGGGGCTGCGCCGCTCATGTGAAAGCCGCGCTGGCAGCGGGAATAGTAAGCGTCCGTCACCCGCTTCTGAATGGTTTCCCGTTCCAGTTGGGCGAACACGATGCAGATGTTCAGCATAGCCCGGCCCATAGGGGTTGACGTGTCAAACTTTTCCGTGGAGGACACAAACTCCACGTTGTATGCCTGAAAGGTTTCCATCATGGTGGCGAAGTCCAGAATGGAGCGGCTGATCCTGTCCAGCTTGTAGACCACCACCCGCTTAATCAGGCCCCGCTTGATGTCGGCCATCAGCTCCTGGAATTTGGGGCGGTCGGTATTCTTGCCGGAATAGCCCTTGTCGGTGTACTGGCGGAAGTTACCCCCTCTCAGCTCGTACTTGCAAAACTCGATTTGGCTTTCAATGCTGATACTGTCCTTGCGGTCTACCGATTGCCGTCCGTAAATTGCATCTTCCCGAATGTTCATTTGGTACTCCTTTCCGTTTCAGGAGCTACCAAACCTTACACCCATATTATACCTCTGGTAGCCCTATTCCACAAGGATGCCTTGTATCAGACCATCTGCGCCCGGCCCGGCGCGTACTTGATAAAGACCTCGAAAAGACAGCTTTCAATTTCCCGCTTGCGCTTGTCCTGCGCCTTGGGGGACAGGATAGGGGTCAGGTTTTCCAGCGTGATGGGCTTGCCCTGAAAAGAAGCCGTCTTGACCTCTTTGTGATAAGTAATTCTTGTTTCTGCCATCGGAGCCTCCTTTACAAATCGGTGAACGGTTGCATACAGTTTCCCGCTGTCCTGTGGGGAAACGTCAAAAGGCGGCAGAAAAACCGCCGCCCTTTGACCTCCCCCCACCTCTGGCCAGGATGGCCAGAAGCGGAGGGGGACTGTATTCCATTTCAATCTGCAAAGGTCAGGGGCCGCCCTGCCGGGCTAATTTGGGCTGTCGCAAGACAGAACGCCCCGGCTGGGGCGGCCCCCTCGATTGCATCTATACTGCGCCGTATTTGCCACGCATCCCCGGCGCGGGGAGTATTCCAGACCGCCGATGGCCTCGGCTGCATAGCCCCGCCGTACCGATTGCCGCATACAGCAGGGACTCCCCCTCAAGTCTGTGGGAGGGCGTGAGCAAGTTTCATTATCCCCCGCGCTGTCCTCGCGCCCGGCCTGCCACAACCGGGTCAAAGGCTTACGTTGATCGCTCGGTCAGCTCCCCTTTCACCTCCTCGGAGCGTTCCATCCTGGCGGCGCGCCTTTTGCCGCTATCACGCGGGTTTTGTATCTGGAATACTGTGTATTCAGTTGTCAACGGGAGAGGCTTGTCCCTCCTCACCTATCAGGCGGAAAAGAGGGGGAAAGTCCTCTCTCCTAAATGGAATTTTCCAAAATATTTTTCAGGTTCAGCAAGCCCCGGTCAATGGAGCCGCTGATCCGGCTGATCCCCACGCCCTCGGCCCGCGCAAGGTCGGCCCTGCTGATGCCGAGTATGTAGTGAGCGTAGACGCGCCGGGCCTGGACAGGCGGGAGCTGGTCAATGGCCGCATAGAGGGCGGCCCGGTTCTCACCGTCCTCCATCACCTGCTCCGGGGTCAGCGGGGGAAAGGTCACGTCCGCCTCAAAGCCGGGGGTGCTGTCCAGGGAACACTCGTCATGCTCCCGCTTGCGGCGCTTGTAGCTGTCGCACAGGCGGCCGCCAATGGAGAGGGTCACGGCGATCTCGTCAGACACCTCCAGCATGACGCACTCGGTCAGGTGGGGGTAGTAGTGGTTCAAAATGACAGTTTTCATAGTTGCCTCCATTTCGATGTTGGGCGGTTGACGGGTCAGCAGATCGAAATGGAGGGGATGGCGGGGAGCGGCATCCGGGGGAGCAGCTCCGCACAGCCTCTGGCCACGATGGCCAGAAGTGGGGTATAAAAATGTCCGCATGGCGCAAAGCCACGCGGACAGGTACGGCATTATTCTTATTTAGGTACTGGCTGGTTTCAGGTGTGAAGCTATACGGAGGGGCCAACAGGAAAAGACAATTTTCGCAGTTGACTGTGGGGCATCCCCTCAAAGGTACTAAACTTTTTTTAACAAGTTAGGGGGATGAACAAAAAGGAAAGACACGGCGTTACCTCCTTGAACGGTTGCCGAATCTTTCAAATAGAAAGGCCGATAACCGCATTTTTAGTCTGCGTGTTATCGGCCCTGCGTCTATGCGTCTGGCTCCTTGATAACTGATATTTGCAAATTCTTTGCATCAATTAAGGTTTCTTTTTTACACTTTGGGCAATAAAGAGGATAATTTTTCAAGATGGTGTCCGCTCTTATTCTGTCACGGGTCTTACTTCCACAGGCGGGACATAAAACCCAGCGGCTTATTTTTGATATATGGTTCTCCATCATTTTGTATAGATGCTATATACAGCGAGCGATATATACTTTTTCCCTTGCTCCACAATACTAAACGAGTTGTTAGAAAAACACCAAGTTGCCATTTCCTTTTTACACTTCGGACAAAAGAGGGGAAAGTTTTCAAGCACTGTATCTAACCGCACTTTTAATCTTGTTTTGTCGTTGCAGATTGGGCACAATAACCATTCTTCTTTCATTAAAATATTAGCTCACCTCACAGTCTTTTTCCAGATAAAACATATAATTGTTCCAATTAGTGCTATCGCTCCCATGGTGATATAAGGCAATTCAATACTACGCTCATACAGATACCCAGCCAGCAGGGGGGCAATGACTTTGCTAAGATTTCCGGCGGTGCTGGCAAAGCCCATGAGTATTCCTTTGCGCTGATTGTCCGCCTTGGAAAGGCTTGCGTTTAGTGTGGGTACTGTTAAAGCGGAAGATACTGCAAATAGACCGAAAACAACAAGTACACTGATAAAGCCAGATGTTAATGCCATGGCAAAGGCAACCAGTGCTTTACAAAATATGCCTATCAGTATTAGTAGCTTATCGCCCGTCTTATTTTCCAAAGGGCCGGTAAAAAACCCCTGTACTACAATTAAAACCCCTGCTACCACCATCCAAACAACACCAACTTGCCCGGTGGTAAATCCAAACTTATCAACGACATACAGCCCCGTAATACCCTGCAAACCGGTTTGACAGAAGTTTACGATAAAAATAAGGATCAGAATAATTCCTGCGGAGCCAAACAGCATGCTTTTCAGGGCTAAAAAATCAAAAGAATCTTTTTTGTGCGGATAACCTGACCTCTCTATGGACTCTGGCAGAACTGTTGCAATGAGTAAAAATGCAATAAATGAAATTCCGGCTCCTGTAAAGAATGGAAGTGCAAGTGAATAGCCAGCCAGAATACCGCCAAACAACGGCCCTAACATAACACCTACACTCATTGCAGCTCCAAGCTGGCCCATATTCTTGCTTCTTTCGTCCTCTGTGCTGGAATCACCTACATAGGCCAAGGACGCAACTGACGTAGCAGATGATAAAACACCAGATAAAGCACGGGCGATAAACAGTGTCCAAAAGGAGGAGGCCAAGCCAAACAGCAATAAGCTAATTGTATAGCCCAACATGCCAATGCTGATAATCGGCTTTCTGCCGATTCGGTCGGACAGCACTCCCCAAAACGGGGCGCACAGTGTTTGTGTCAGCGCATATATGGCCGTGAGCCAGCCAAGTTCTTTGCCACCCGCTCCGAGGTTTTTCATGTAAAACGGCATAACCGGAATAATCAGGCTATATCCTAACGCAATTACAAAAGTTGCAAGCTTCAAGGCAAAAACAGGCGTTTTATTCATTGAGTGTCACCTTCCCTGTCGCGCCGTCCACTGTTATCATTTGTCCGTTTTGTATGGTTCGCGTGGCGGTGTGCGTTGCCATGACAGCGGGGATACCATATTCACGGGCAACAATACTTGAATGGCTAAGAGGGCCGCCAATGTCTGTTACAATCGCACTTGCGGAAGCAAACAACGGCGTCCATGCGGGAGTTGTGGTAACGGCGATCAAGATACTTCCTGGCTGGAATTTCTCAAAATCTGCCGGGCTGTTCAGTACACAGGCGGGAGCCGTAACAACGCCTGGGCTGGTTCCTATGCCCGTCAATACAATTTTCCCATCTTTCTGTATTGGGGTTGCATGTGATACGGCTTTTTTGCTTTTTTCCGGCAACATGGAAGGCGCCACATAACCTCGGAATGTATCATGCTCCGCTTGCCTGGCAGGAATTGCCTCACTCAGATTGGATAGGGGTATATTTTTATCAAGCTGTGTTATGAGCGTTTCCAATTCTGTTTTTGTGAGCCAGTAAATATCGTCCAGATGTGAAATGGCTCCACCAGTTAAGAGACGTTCAGAAATTTCTTGTAACATACGGCGAATCAGCGGGTGCCCCATCCCCATCAAGTAAATAGCGTTTTCACGCATGGGGGCAGTATTTTGTGCCCAATGGAGCAGCTTCAAAAACAGCTTTTTTCGGTGGCCGCCTATCTGTTGCAAAATCTCTTTTTCGGCTTGTTTCCTGCGCCTTTCAAATGTGATTTGGCGCGAATACGGATTTTCCCCTTTTTCCTCCAAATATGCTTTTATGGATTCAAAAGTTGGCGTAAGCATCTCCTGTGGTGTGGCATATGCAAAATCAAATTCATACGCAGTACAGCCAAATTCTTTGAAATAGGCGTTAATTCGACTTTTCCACTCTATCCACACCTCCTGCGAAACTTCCGCAGGCAAAACGGAGGACTTGAAATCTTCTGCTATCTTTGTTGCAGGATTGCTTTTCAGATAGACGCTTAAAGTGTTATTTTGCTTTGCCCATTCCGAAAGGTCCCACAGGTTCTTTTCCGATTGTAGCGCAATCGTATCAAACCCAAGCAAGAAAACGGAAGTGTCTGTTATACCAGCACGGCGGGCCGTACCCTGAAAGAATTTTGTGAATAACGTTTCGCTGATAGATGCGGCGGGCAATGTAAGCTGAATCCTTGTGAAATAAATACATGCGGCGTAAAATACGGCTTGAATGCCCTCCATAATTTGCTGGGCGCTTAACGTATGCAGGGACGTTTCATCCCACTGCTTCACCACATCTTCAAATTCTTTTCTTGCCGCTTCAAAGCGCATAATGCTGTTCGTAAGCGTCCGGCGCAAAGAGCGGGGGGAAAGAGATTTTACAGCAATTAGAAGAGGCTTTGCCTTAGCGGAAAGATAGACATAACCATTGATTATCGTGTATGCCCCGTTGTCTGGCAGTAGCTTTTTTGCGCTTGTATCAAACATATCCACCCATAAAAGCGCCGATGCACGGTTGACTAATTCAAGGCCAAGAGTGGCGAACAGGGGTGTGACTGGGTTTGGCAGGTGTTCTGCCAAACTGCCCTTTGTGTAAACTACATTCTTTTCCGGCAATACCCACTCCGGTGGTAAGACAGTAATGGGGCGAGCCTGAACAATATACAATTTATCTTTTTCCAGCGCCCATTCTATATCCATAGGCATTCGATAATATTTCTCAATTTTATTTCCAAGCTGCGTCAGCCGCATGACTTGATTGCGGGTAAGGGCAGGTTTTTTACGGAGCCGTTCGGGGACAGAGATTTCTTTCGTTCCGTCTAAGGTGCGAGCCGTCATAATCTCTTTGTTTGCCACTTCATATGACACGATTCGGGTAGTGCTCTTATCCGTAACGATTGTATCAGGGGTGACTAAGCTGGAAACCACCGCTTCACCAAGTCCCCATGCGGCGTTTATAATCATTTCGTTACGTCTGCCGTTCATGGGGTTAATTGTAAACATAACACCAGAAGCATCAGAAAACGCCAACTTTTGTATGACTACGGCAAGGGCCACAAGCTCCTGCTTGATATTATTCTTTATACGGTAAGCAATCGCACGAGCTGTCCACAGGGATGCCCAGCACCGCTTTACAGCTTCAAGGATTTCGTTCTCACCTTGTATATTGAGATAAGTGTCCTGCTGGCCCGCAAAAGAAGCATCGGGTAAATCCTCGGCGGTCGCGGAGGATCGGACAGCCACCGAAACATTTCCTAATCCGGCATAAGCGGTTTTTATTGCCACCGACACTTCCTGCGGCATTTTTCCATTATGAAAAAGTTGACCAATCTGTTTAGATATATCTTCAAGTTGATTGGTACTGTTGGAATCTATGCCCTCTAGTAATGCTTTAATGTAAGGCTGAATTTGGTTCGTTTCAACAAAAAGTCGGTATGAAGCAGTTGTAACATGAAAACCGTCCGGCACAGGGATACCCGCTGTCAATAGCTTTGATAAAGACATACCTTTTCCGCCGACCATTTCAAGGGTTGCCTGTTTATGCAATAAGGGTAGAGTATAATAAATCATAATAATTCACCTCCATCATTCATAATTCCGTGTAGAAATATATTGATTGTTTCGTCCAGCATCTTTTCCTCACTGGCTGATGGCCAGGAAGTATAGACAATGGAAAGCATGGAGTTAATCAACAAGCGCACCATAAGGTCAGCATCTGTTTTGCGAAAAACACCTCCGGCCACTCCGCTTTCGATCACGGTTTTAATAATATTGTGGTATTCGTAACGTATTGTTTTCAGACGCTTCTGATACTCTTCTTCTAAGTAGTCAGATTCGGCATGAAGCCACATTAGTACAGTCCTATACTGATGTGGCACTTTAAGCTGATTGTGCATGATTTTTCTAAGGCATCGTTCCGGCAAAGGTTCATTGTCAATAATTCTGTGAACCTGCTCTATAACTTCTTCAAATTTTTTCTCCATTGCATATATAGCAATCTCGTCTTTTGTTTTGAAAAAATCGTATAGACTGGATTTTCCCATTTTCGCTAAATCTGCAATTTCCCGCATAGATGTTTTTTGAAACCCATTTTTAGCAATAAGGCACAACGCAATATCAACTATTTCGTCTCGGCGTGTTGCTTGTTGTTCTGGTGTAAGTGTAATTCCTTTTGGCATCTGACAAAACCTCCTTGTAGCGACCATTGGTCGTTTGTTATTTTTAATTATATAGCGACCACCGGTCGCTTGTCAAGATTAAAATTTTTCCCTGCATATACTGCCCAATAGAAAAGGGGTGTTTAGGCCATGACGCTAAACGGTAAACGGTAAACGGTAAACGGCAAGCAAGGCAAGTGTATAGACACTTGCGATTTTCGCGCCGCGAAAATGCTTGTTGGGGTTCCCCCAAACCCGATGGACTTCTGGCCAGTGTGGCCAGAAGCTCCCTTGTCTGCGGCCCTGTCGCTCACCGCTCCTGGGCCTTATTTTCCCGCCCGTCCGTCAGGCCGAGCAGATGATCCACACCGCCCTTGACGGCCACCAGCTCACGCATCTGCCGCTGGGCCTCCCGGTACTCGGCGTAGAGGGCCTTTTTCTTGTCCGCCAGCTCCCGGCGCTCCTTTTTCAGTACGTCCATCTTGGGGAGCTTGGCCCCGCCCAAAATGTCATTGATTGCAGCCTTGGCCGCCCGGTAGTCGGCCAGCTCCGCCTCATGCTGGGCCAGATACTCTTTTGAATACTTGGCTGCCTTATACCCATCGAACACGGGCCGGGTCTTGGCATAGCTCACCACGGCGGCCATCAGCTCGGAAGTTTGGGAGAGCCGGGCCTCGGTGGACTGTATCTCCCCGGCCAGGGCATGAAAGCGATCCACCGCCGCCGTGGTCTGCTCCGCCAGCGCGTCATAGTCGGTCAGCCCATGCTCCTGGAGGAATTGGAGGGCGGCGGCCATCTGTTTCAGGTTGTAGACCTTGGCCCACCGCTCATAGGCCGGGCCTTTGCCCTGGCGCATTTTCTCCTGTATGTCAATCAGCAGATTGACGCGCTGGGGCGCGGGCCGGGGCCGCGCCTGTTTGGGCTGGCGCGTGGGGGCCTTGCCGTCAATCACGGCCTGAATATCCTCCTGCCCATAGCCCGCCCCCAGGGTGGATGCCCGGAGCCGGGCCGCCCGGTCATGGCCGGGAGCGCGGAACGAGATCACCCCGCCCCGTCCATGCACCACCTGAAAGCCCGCCGCCTCCATGCGCCGGAGAAAGTCAGCGAAGTCGGCGGGGCGTTCAGACAGGGCCGCATCTATGGCCCGGCGTATCTGTTCCTTTTGGGACGGGGGCCGGGCCTCGCCCTGCCACTGCCCATAATGCAGAAAGCGGCCCTTGCTGTGGAGCTTGGGCCGCTCTACCACGGACAGCGCGTGTTCCAGGCATACCCGGTCAGACAGCCGCCGCAGGGCAAAGCTGGAGCCGATGAAGTTGTGGAATTTCCTGGAGCGGTCATAGGCCGTGGAATTGTAGTAAATGTGATTGTGGATATGGCCCTTGTCGGTATGGGTGCAGACAAAAAACTGATACTTGCCCTTTGTCCAGCGCATCGCCGTTTCATAGCCGATCCTGTTGGCCTCCTCCGGGGTGACTTCCCCCTGGGGAAAGGCTTGGCGGATTTGGTAGCACAGCGCCCCCTGCTCCGCCGTCCGGCCTGTTTCCGCCTGATACTGGCCCTTTACCAGCATAAATTCAGCGTGGGCGGTTTCCGGGGCGCAGAGGTAGGAGGACACCACCCCCAGCTTCTCTGGGTTCAGGCCGTAGTCAAAGCGGTCTTTCAGGCTTTGAATAGCCGTCCGCTTGGCGGCCTGTTTGTGGGGCTTGATGTAGGTCGTAGCCGTAATGCAATTCCTTTCTTATTGATCTTATTGACTATATCAGTCATGCCATCTATAATTGCTATGGTAGTATTAGAGGGGTTATTTACACAGGGAGGATCATATAAACATGGATAAGGAACAACTGGTGGAAATATACGGAAGCACTATCCCCATGCTTATGAATTACATGCACCTTGGAATTATCTCCAGAAGTTTTATGTTAAATCGTCATCGAGAAGATCTTAAATCCTTACAAGAAAAAGAAAATCTTAATAAGGATAATGAATTGACTGAATTTTTTGTTTACAAAGAGATGTTTGAACGGGTCTGTGTTGCTATTGAAGATTTTTCTATAATCGTTTATGCTCTCTCAAAAGATTTAACAGATTTTCAAAGAAATATAGTAAGTCAACCAAAACCGAAGACTGTTTTGAAAGATTTTAATGAAAGCACATTAGATGCCATACTTAAATATCGTGACACATCTTGTTTGCAACCTGAGGAAAAACAGCTTATAGAAAATATCAGAAATCAAAACGCATCCATAATAAAGGAATTTGTCGGATATTTAATCGAGTTCATGGATTATAACTGGATCATTTATACTAAAATCAAACACGGCAACACTTTGTTTATGCCATTTCAAAAAATAAAAGTCGATGGTATGGACACGTTTGCTGCGCCAGTAGTTTATAACCAAAAGCATCCCGAACAGGTAAAGGTATTATTGCTAAATCCCTTTATCTATTCTCGATTGCAAATCATGTTTGACTCGCTTTTGAATCTTATGTACCAATTCTGTAATGCGAATTTTGAGTACATAAGCAGGGGTGAACGTGGTACATTTTTGACTGCGTGTTATGTCCCAATTACAGATGAAGAAAAGTCACAATATGAACAGTTAATTAAAAAATATGAATCAAAGGCGAGTGTATACAATATCAATGCTATAATTGAAGGAAACATTGATAATAAACTTGTCAGTAAAATATTCACTTTTTATAAAAAATGCAACTTGGCATTTAGATGATATTTTTGTTTTCAATCTATTTCTGTCCCCGCTTCTGGCCACACTGACCAGAAGCAAGAGCAAAAGGGAGCGGCGCGGAGCCGCTCCCTTTTATCACAGGCGCACCACCTCGGAGAGCTTCTGGAGCAGGTCGGACAGCGGCCCCCACAGATCGGCATAGTCCTTTTGCAGAGATTTGATCTCTTCCTGGTACACGCCGTAGCTGTTGGCATGGGTCGCCACCTGATTGAGATTATTTGCACACCGCCGCTGGAGGGACACCAGCTCCTGGACGGGGGAAAGGTCAACATGGAGGATATAGCCGTTGAGGGCCATTTTGCGGATATAGGCGCTCATATTGTGGATGCCCGCCTCCTCCATGCGCCCCCGGATGGCCTCCAGCTCGTCAGGCCGCACCCATACATAGAGCGGAACATCTCGGACGCGCTTCTTCCCGGCCATGCTACCTGTCGCCCCGTTCAGGGGCCTCCCGCCTGGGCGGGGCCGGAGCCGGACAATCCCCAGCCTGTTCCACCGCCTCACGCATCTGCTGGGCGATAGGCCGCTTGACTTCCCGCACCCGAAAGCGGCGCTGGTAGTCGGCGGCGCGGTCGGCGTAGTCCTTTTCCGCAGCGGCCCCGTCATCGTAGTAATGGCCCCAGTAGTAGTCCCGGCGACCCTGCTCCTCGGTGAATTGCCACGTCACAAAGCCCTCCCTGGGATGCTCCCCCAGGGCAATCCCCCGCCCATTGTCAAACAAAACGGACTGCCGGATGACATAGCCTTGATTTTCGTCCATAGTAGCCTCCTCTCAAAACATGAAATGTGGAATGTATCAGCCGGAAACAGGGGCAGGACGTGAAATGATACGCCCCGCCCCTGAACGGCCCCGGCAAAGCCTTGATACAGGCGGGTTTCAGGGGGCCTAATTTTCCACTCACCAGCCCCGCTTTTTCCGCATATAATCCCGCTTTTGTTCCC
>UMGS01016234.1_pt1 | contig 21342 bp, 20 predicted proteins | sample 1965341 | NCBI WGS metagenome assembly UMGS01 (sample SAMEA4836079, study PRJEB28245) | human gut metagenome | biome: gut microbiome; material: fecal sample | place: Denmark | collected 2008 | reverse complement strand
TCCTTGAAAACTTCATATCCAGCGATTACGATACGTTAGCTGTTCAGCGCGAAAGCGAAAGCGGCATAGAAAGATACGCCACGACCACCTGCAGGATCTCTAGTGTCCTGTCAATCCGATCATATCGAAGGTGCAGAGCGGTTTTTTCTGTTCTTTAAATGGCCCGTGGTCGGGCCATCCCGCCATGACCTGGGCAGCCTATGATGATACTTCCGTCCAGTCACAGCCCCTCTTGACCGAGGGATCACGCAATGAGGGCGGCAGCCGGAGATCCCGGCTGGGGCAGCAAAAGAAGCTGTGCCCATGACGGCCTTGCCAGGGCCGGTTGTAATCGACTGCCAGGCTCCGGGGAGGTGTGCCGAATAGGAGCATGATGTATCAAATAAAAATGAAATGAAGAACAAGTACGCTTTTATACTGTGTGGCGGCGGCTGTTTTTTTAACCGCCGCCATCAGATACAGTTTATCGAAACAGTGAGCTTTTGTCAGATTGGCTAAGAATACCATCCATTTTTATTGGATATTGTGATAGCTGTTTTAGGATAATTCAGATATGTTGTGGTATAGAAAGAATAAACCATCAGAGGAGGAAGCAAATCATGAGGGATGGTAACAAAAGGACCATGGCAATGTATATTCGATTTGGGAGAGCAGAATCGTCCAATCACAGCTCTTGCAAACGCGACAGCATCGACTGGAAACAGATGTGGGAGGATTATCGAAAGGAGCAGAAAAAATATCCCTTGAGTAAAGTCCGGCTTTAAAAGAGAACTGGAAAAACTACATAGAGTTTCATCCCCTTGCTAAATACGAGTGAGGGGATTTTTTTGTTTCCAGAAAATTAGGCAGGAGAGGGGAGAATCAAAGTGAATATTTTAAGAGGCGATTTATACTATGCAGACCTGACACCGGTAACCGGCAGCGAACAGGGCGGCGTAAGGCCGGTGCTGATGATCCAGAATGATATGGGGAACCGGTTCAGTCCAACTGTAATTGTAGCGGCCGTAACCAGCAGGCAGGACAAGCATCCGCTGCCGACCCATGTCCCAATCAGTCCCAACCATTGCGGCCTGAAAGAGCACTCCGTTGTACTTCTGGAGCAGATCCGGACCATCGACCATATCCGTCTGCGGGAGTACATAGGACGATTGACGGAAAAGGATATGAAGCAGGTGGATCATGCGCTGCGAATCAGTATCGGCCTTAGCATGACGGAGAATTACGAAGCGGCAAAAGGAGCCAAAACGAAAATATAGATTTAAAGTTCGATTGAACGTTGTAGTCCAGAATAGGAGGGAGAGGAACTTATGAACGAAAAGAAAAAAGCATGGATATATACCCGGATTGATGCGCCGGAGGACCAGTATGGGAGCTTGAAGCGGCAGGACCAGAAGCTAACCGAATATGCCTCACGCATGGGATGGGAGGTAATCGGACATTCCCAGGACACCGGTTCCTGCCGGGATATGAATCGGCCCGGACTCCAGGCATTGACCGATGCGGCATCACAGGGATGTGTGAATATTCTGGTGGTGAGCGGTCCCGACCGCTTGAGCCGCAATGCAAAGGATATCATTGCTTATGCAGAGTTTTTACAGAACTTTGATGTGGAGACTTATTCGCCGGAACAGGGGAAGATTGAAGTGCTTTGCACTTCTGTGTTAAAGGACTCGGCATTAGCGGTACCGGAAGACAGTCCGAATTTATCCATTCATTAGGAGGCAGGCTCATGGGACAGAAAAAAGAAACAAACGAAGTCCGGTATAGTGTAGCCCGGAAACTGTTGAATCTGATGCTGGAAAATGGCTTTATCACAGAGGAGGAATACAAAAAAATCGATGCTTTAAACCGGGAAACATTTTCTCCGGAATTGTCGAAAGTATATGGGTAAAAACACTAGATATATCTGAAAACTTATGGTATTATGTGGTGCTAACAGGAGAACAAAGAAAGGAAGGAGAGAAGCCTATGGCAAAGAAGGTTGTAAAGAAAATTACAAAAATTGAGCCTGTTAGCAACGGTTTCACCGCCAATGCGGTGGAAGTCAAACGTGTCTGCGCCTACTGCCGCGTCAGTACGAACTTGGCGGACCAGAAGAATTCCTTTGAAGCCCAGGTAGACTACTACACCCGGCTGATTGGGGAAAAGGAGGGATGGGTGCTGGCCGGTATCTATGCAGACGAAGGCCGGACCGGTACAAAGCTGTACCGGAGAGATGACTTCCAACAGATGATGGAGGACTGCCGGCAGGGAAAAATTGATTTGATCCTGACAAAGTCTGTGACCCGGTTTGCCAGAAACACGTTGGACAGCATCAAAGCCATCCGGGAACTGAAGGCCCTTGGAATAGGCGTTTATTTTGAGAAGGAGAGGCTCAACACCCTAATGGAAAAGAGCGAGCAGATGATAACCATCTTAAGTTCTATCGCCCAGGGAGAATCCGAGAGCATTTCCACCAATAATAAGTGGTCGGTAGTACGGAGGTTCCGAAAAGGTACATTCATTATAAGCAGCCCACCGTATGGTTATGAGAATAATGAGTACGGAGAGTTGGTTATAAAAAAAGAGGAGGCGGAGATCGTGCGTTGGATTTTTGATGAATACCTGGGAGGGAAAGGATCCTACACCATTGCCGCAGAACTGGAAACAGCAGGGATTCCCACGATCCGTGGAGCAAAGGAATGGCAGGACAGTGTGGTAAAGGGGATTCTTCGGAACTGTGCATATGAAGGGGATCTGCTGCTTCAGAAAACCTATACGACCGATGGAGTCCCATTCATTCGCAAAAACAACCGAGGAGAACTGCCCCAGTATCTGATAGCAGATGACCATGAGGCCATTATTACCAGAGAGGAGGCTGTGGCTATCCGCCAGATTTATGAGTATCGGAGGGAACGGCAGTGTGTGGAGGATACCAGTGTATATCAGAACCGGTATGCATTCAGCAGTCGGATTCTCTGTGGGGAGTGTGGAACAAAATTTCGCAGGCAGAAAATCTACATCGGAAAGCCATATGAAAAAATCCAGTGGTGTTGTTACCAGCATATTAAAGACAGTAAGAAATGCAGCCAGAAGGCAGTCCGTGAGGACGTCATCCAGGCTGCATTTCTTACGCTCTGGAACCGGCTTGCCAGCAACTATGAGGAAATCCTGATCCCCATGCTTGCGGCGCTGAAGGCAATCCAAGGTAACCCAGAGCAGGACCGGGAGATGCAGGAGATAGAACAGAATATCCAGGAACTAAAGCGGCAGGGCTACAGGCTGGGCAGGGTATTAACCGAAGGCAGCATAAGCTCTGCCATTTTTATCGAGAGACAAAACCAGATTGAGGCACAGCTGGAAGCGCACCGGAGGCGGCTGCGGCAGCTGCAGGGGCAGAAAGCCTTTGAATGGGAGATATCCCAGACCGAATATCTGATAAGCGTCTTCCGCAATCGTCCTGCCATTCTGGAGGCATATGACGAGGAGTTGTTCCTGCTGTTGGTAGACCATATCACGGTGCTGCCCGGACGCCGGCTGGTATTCTGGCTGAAGAACGGTCTGGAACTGGAAGAAAATGGACAGGAGGTGAGCGGAGTATGAGACAGCGCCATATGCCGCTGGGGTACCGGATGGCGGGAGGAAAAATAGTAATTGCTCCAGAACAGGCAGAGATTATAAAAGAAATCTTCCAGGAGTATTCAGAAGGAGCTTCCCTGTACCAACTTGCAAGGAAACTCACTGATCTGGGAGCGCTCAATGCAAACCATAAGCCGGTCTGGAACCATGGGACAGTTGGAAAAATCCTGGAGAACCGAAAGTATCTGGGAGACGAATTCTATCCCAAAATAATAGAATCGGAACTGTTCACCCAGGTACAGGAGCGCAGGAAAGAAAAGAGCAGAGAGTTGGGACGCGTCATGCAGCCTAACAGCTTCGGGAATCGCTCTATGTTCGCAGACAGTCTGGTCTGTGGAGTCTGCGGGCAGCCTTACCGCCGATACGTGGAGCACTGCGGACAGCCGGGAGAAAAAATCGTCTGGAAATGTAAGCACTACATAAATGAAAACAAGGTGTGTTGCCGGAATATATTCCTGGTAAACAGCCAGATCATCCAAGCATTTATGGATTTGATGAGAGGGGTGAAGGATGGGAGCTTTCAAACAGAGCCGGAAACCATCGTGCAAGGCCTGCCCTATAGCCGTGAGGCTGCAGAACTGACCAGAAAGCTGCAGGAATTGGAGGAAAAGCCGGAGTATCCATCCGAGGAGATGGTACGGCTGATTTATGAGCGGGCCAGATTACAATACCGAGTGTCCAGAATCCAGGACCAGAATTACCAGACTGAAAAACTGAAAATAGCCCTGGAAGAAAACCCACTCCAAAAAGAATTTAATAGTGAACTTTTTAAGGCAACGATACATCGGATTACGGTTCACAAGGACGGTCGGTTCGAATTTGAATTAATAAATGGTGTAAAAATCGATCTTCCTATCAGGGAAGCAGCAGAAGGGAGGAAACCGGATGAGACGGGCCAGAACAGCAACCGTTGTAAAGAAAAACATCTCTGTAATTCCAGCCAATCCGGAATACAGCCGTGATACAATAGCCCAATATAAGCGGCTGCGGGTAGCCGCCTACTGCCGGGTCAGTACCTTGCAGGAACAGCAGGAGACCAGCTATGAAGCACAGGTGAATTATTATACAGAAAAAATCAACAGCAACCCGGAATGGGTGTTTGCAGGAATCTATGCAGATGACGGGAAGAGCGCCACCATGACTCGTAAGCGGAATGACTTTCAAGCAATGATTGATGACTGCATGGCGGGGAAAATTGATATGGTCATCACAAAATCCATCAGCCGATTTGCCAGGAACACGGTAGACTCCCTTACCCATATCCGAAAATTAAAGGCAAAGAATATCGCCGTGTATTTTGAAAAGGAGAACATCAATACCCTGGGGGATGGCGGGGAAATGCTGATCACCATTCTAAGCAGCCAGGCCCAGGAGGAAAGCCGGAACTTGAGCGAAAATGTACACTGGGGGTATGTGCGGCAGTTTGAAAACGGAGTGGTGTATGTAAATCACAATAAATTTCTGGGATACACCAAGGATGAAGAAGGAAATCTGGTCATCGTGCCGGATGAGGCAAAGCTGGTCCGAAGGATCTTCCGATTATACCTGGAAGGAAACAGCATTAACAAAATTGCAGAGACGCTTACCAAGGAGGGAATCCGGACTGTGACGGGAAACACCGTGTGGCATGCCACGGTGATTTCCAAGATGCTGATGAATGAAAAATATATGGGGGATGCGCTGCTGCAAAAAACTTATACCGTGGATTTCCTGGAGAAAAAAAGAGCAGTCAATAAAGGAATTGTACCACAGTATTACATCGAGGGCAACCATGAGGCGATTATTCCTCGGGAATTGTTCTATCAGGTACAGGAGGAGCGGGCCCGGCGAGCGAATGTTTACCGCCCGGCAAAAAAGAAGGGAACCACCATCCGAGGAAAATATAGTTCCAAGTATGTGCTGGCCGACATCATGTACTGCAAAGAGTGCGGACAGCCTTACCGCAGGCAGGTATGGGTGAACGGCGGAACCAAGAAGCCGGTGTGGCGCTGTTACAGCCGCTTGAAGAGCGGAACCAAAAAGTGCAAACATTCCCCCAGTCTGGAAGAAAAAGCGCTTCACGAAGCGATTATGGAGGCCGTCAACTCTGTGGTAAAGGATGAAGGGGAGTTCATCGATTCCTTCCGGGATAATGTCATCCGGATCCTGGGTAGCTACTCGGATAACGTGGAACCAACCGAATATGATGAGAAGATCGATGCGCTGCAGAAACAGATGCTGGCATTAATCGAGGACAGCGCCAAAACGGAGAGCGCCGATGAAGAGTTCGACCGGGCGTACCGGGAGATCGCGGACCAGATCCGGGCCTTCAAGAAAAAAAGGACGGAGTTGATTCGGGAAAAGCAGCTGGCCGAAGCTTACGATCAGAGAGTGGAAGGCATGGGCCAGTACATCCAAAAGACCAACTATTTAAAGCGCCAGTTTGATGATGAACTGGTCAGGCGGTTGATTAAAGCCATCAAGGTAATCAGCGAAGATAAGCTTGAAATCCAGTTCCACTCAGGGATTGTGATGACACAGACAATCAACGATTATGACTAAGACCGGCGGCAGAATCAAAGGATTCCTGCCTGCCGGGATCCTGACAGTGGCAAGAATAAAGTCCCCAGACACTGTGTGATATCCCAATCACGGCTGGGGGTTTTATTGTTGGCATTACAGGGATTACAGGAACGATAGAAGTGGAGGAGCAGCAGAATGGTATCGGAAGAGTTGAAAAAGATGTTTGAAGGGCGGATTGCAATGCAGGATATGCACTATGTGGGGAAAGCCTGCTATGGGAGACTGGAGGAGAATCTCAGAGGGAAGATTGAGTTGGGGCAAGGCTTCCTGGACAGTGGATATACCCGTCTTACCGTTTCAGTGCTAGAACGGACCAATGGGCTGGTGGACCAGATGAAGTTTTTAATCAGTGATGTGACCGGTCTGAAACAAGAAACGGAAGGGGAACGGATGACAGGACCGGAACTGAGCTCGTATAAGGATTCTGTCTGGTGGAATTGTGAGATAGATGAGGCGGACTACCAGAAGATAGCAGAGGCGGTCAATGGATATTTGTCTCTGTTTCAGTCGGAAGAACTGGTTCAGGGGCAGAAGGAAGGAGAATCTCAGAGGCAGAATGAACAGGCGGGAGCGCTGCCGGGTAATATTCTTACTTAAATCATCGGAACCATATTTTATATAGAAGGAATAAGGAAGGGAGTGGGGCTTAAATGAAAGTGTTTGTAAAGCGTGAAAACTGGGATGGTGGAATTTGGATAAAGCTGCCGGCCTCGGAGGAACAGGCAGAGCATGTCCTGGAGGAGCTGGCCGGGTACCATCCTTCCAGGATGATTCCATTCATAGGGGATGTGAAAGCGCCGGTGGCCGGTCTGGCACGTCTGTTAATTGGAGAATTTGTGTTTCAGGATTCAAACCTTGGGCAGTTAAATTACCTTGCCGCAAAGATTGGTTCCTGGTCGGAACAGGAGCGGGCTGTATTCGAGACGGTATTGCAGAATGAAAAACCGGATTCCTTGCTTCGGATTGTGGAGGCAATGGACCATTTAGACCAGTACGAATGCCATCCAGAGATAAAATCCCTGGAACAGTATGGGCATTATCTGTTTGAGCGGGAAGGAAGAACGCTGCCGGTGGAACTGACCGGCTATTTTGATTATGAGGCATATGGCCGTTTGAATATGAAAGCCAGTGAGCGATTGACAGATGAGGGACTCATAACAAGAATCAAGGCGCCAAAACCGGCAGTGGGAACGAAGCAGAATCCGGAAGTGGTGCAGCCTGGATCGGCAGTATTCCGGATGTATCTGGCATTTGATAAGAAGTATTCGGAAAAGAGCTGTTTTTACTTCCCCATGACGGAGAAACAGCTGGAGGCCCTGGAGGAGAAGTGCAGAACATATGACGTTGATGAGGTGGCAGACTATCTCAGCAATATCTGGGAGTTGGATCAGTTCTTGCCACCGCGGCTCACATTTAGAGTGTTGAACCAGATTGCGATGGAGATACAGAACCTGGCGGATAAAACCACTGTGTTGAGAAAAAAACTTCTGGCTTCTCTGGAGGCGGAGGTTCCCAGGGATGCAGATGCAGCGTGTCAGATTATCCGTAATTATAAGGATTATGAATTCCTCCCGGTTCAGGAATTGTCGGCGGAGGGCTATGCGAAGTATCTGCTGAATTTACATCAGATTTACATCGAGAAGGAGCTGGAACCATATGTCCGTCTTCAAGAATTTGGTTTGCAGAAAATGAAAGAGAATGGGCCAGTGGAGACAACATTTGGCACGCTGATCTGCAAGGCACATCCGATACAGGAACTGAGTCCGTTTGTTCAGGAGTTCGATCTATACAATTCATTGGCTGTAACTGCCTATTGGAATGGAAGTGAATCCTTTGTGCCGGAGCTTTTAAGCGGGGAGGAGCTTCTCTCGTATGAAAATATGATCCGGGAAAAGAGCCAGGCCAGCTTAAAAAGCTGCCCCGAGAAGGGGCTGGCAGAATATCTGTTTTCTGAACTGCTTAAAAAACGGGTTGCATCTATGACGCCAGATGTAGAGGTATATGCCGGCAGCCTTTGGGGTGTGCTTACAGTACGAACTTATGGAGAATTAAATGATCGGGAACTGGCAGCTGTAATGGAAGAGTGGAAGGCTATGGCAGATAGCGGCTGGGGAGAAGAACTGTTTTACCGGCCTATTCGGACGGAGAAGGGTGAGATTTATATTGGGTTCTGGGATACAGACAATAATGACAACCTGTTCATAAAAACGGAGGAGGAGTTTCGAATGGACTGCCTGGATGGAAGTCAGATTGGGCAGGAGCTGCAGCTTTAAATGTAAGTCTCTGAATACAAGTTTTCAATGCAAGTCAATGCAACCGTCAATGCAAAACTCAATGCAAACCCAGAACAGTGGCTAAATACGAAAAAGAACAAATGTTCTGAAAATGTATTGCGATCTCATATCAGCTCCTGTATAATAGCAGTAGAAAGAGGAGGCGTCAGATTAGATGATTCGGTTATTTGAGTTTCGGGATTTGGATAGGATTATGGAGATTTGGCTGGAGGGAAACTTAACGGCTCATCCATTTATAAAAGAGGAGTATTGGAAACAGAATTATGAGACAGTCCGCTCCATGCTGCCAAATGCAGAGGTGTATGTGTTTGAGGAAGACGGGGAAGTCCAGGGCTTCATTGGCATGGACGCAGAATACATTGCAGGATTATTTGTAGCGGAGGGACACCGAGGGCAGGGGATCGGCCATCAGCTGATTTCAGAGGTAAAGAGGAAAAAGCGCCTGTCACTGCATGTATATGAAAAGAATATAGAATAAGAATGAATATTCCATTTGTGATGAGTGTGGAAGCGAGTTTTTAAAATCATCTTCAAAAATGATGGCATTGTGCCCTGAATGTGCCCACGTCCTATATGGCTATCCCAATTGTGCCCATGATTTTAAAAATGGACGATGTATATATTGTCATTGGGATGGGAGTCAAAGTGAATATATAAAAGGGCTGAAAGGTAATGGCTAAGTCGACAGTTTCCAGCTTATAGAATAGAAAGATGTTATCAGATCAGTTCCTTTTTGAACATATCATAAGGCCCTTTATTTATGTAGGAGGTGGCATTATGGCAACCTGGAACCCATGGCACGGATGTAGAAAAATAAGTCCGGGGTGTCTAAACTGCTATGTGTATCGCAGAGATGCCGAATTCGGGAAAGACAGCAGTATTATAGCCAGGACATCCAGATTCGATCTGCCGGTTAAGCGTAATCGAAAAGGTATATATAAATTACAAACGGACGAGGGGACCGTGTATACTTGCATGACCTCGGATTTCTTTGTAGAAGAAGCGGATGAATGGCGGCCCGAAGCATGGAGGATGATCAGGGAGAGGGGCGACCTGCACTTTGTAATCATTACAAAACGAATCCATCGATTCCAGGTTGGACTTCCAAAAGACTGGGGAGAAGGATATGACAATGTAACAATCTGCTGTACCTGTGAGAACCAGAATAGGGCCGATTATCGGCTCCCTATTTTTCTGAATTTACCAATCAGGCACCGGACGCTCATTCATGAACCAATGCTGGAACGGATTGAGATTCGCAGATATCTGGCAACCGGATTAATTGAACAAGTTACCTGTGGTGGGGAGTCTGGCCCAGAGGCCAGGATTTGTGATTACGCATGGATCTTAGATACCATGCAGCAATGTGTGGAGTATGATGTTCCTTTCTGGTTTAAACAGACAGGCGCTAAATTCAAAAAAGGAAACCGTATCTATCATATTGAGCGTAAAGACCAGATGAACCAAGCGGAAAAAGCTGGGGTGAATTACAGATACGAAAGAAATATAATTAAATAAGAGATACAGGCTTGCATAAATTTAAGAGATAATCAAGTATCATGATACATAATAAAAATGACCGGCAGGATTGAACCTGACTGGTCATTTTGGTTAATTTAGAAGCTTCTAAATAATGACAATGATGAGCAGCGCATGCTGTTTGAGAGCTGCACGCTAAAGGGGAAAAGAATCTGTAATCCGATTGTGGACTGGCGGGACTCGGATGTGTGGGAATATATACACAGCGAGCGCCTGGAGATTAATCCGCTTTATGATATGGGATTCTACCGAGTCGGCTGTTTGGGATGCCCCATGGCAGGGAAGAACTGCTGGACAGAGTTTCGACTATTCCCGACCTACCAACGGGCATATATACGATCCTTTGGAAAGATGCTGGATGCAATCCATGCTGGTGGAGGAAAGACGAAATGGAAGACGGCGGAGGATGTTTTTTCGTGGTGGATGGAGGAAAAGACCATAGAGGGACAGATGAGTTTGTTTGATCGAACTGAATGGCTAGAGAAAGAAAAAGATGAACTATTCTGGAAGGGGGTAGATTTTGGAAATAAGCTGTTATATAATAAACATACAAATGATAAAAAAAGTACGACCTAAGAGGTTACAACTTTCGATATGATTCAATGTGAATAAATGCAATTTGTAATATTTATCATTTGGAAAAATGTGAATATTAAAAGAAAAGGCTCCTGTTTTATAGGGGCTTTATCTTTACATATATGGAAAAATTTAAAGCACAGTATTAGAATTCATTATAACCACACTACTAACAGAAAGGAAACAATGGTGTTTGTAAAAGAAACATCATACATGAGAGGAAATGACGACATTAGAAGAACTGGTATATTATTGTAGAGAACCAGAACCTGTTGGGGCATTGATGTTGACAGGGGAATGGGGGTGTGGAAAAACCTATTTGATGGAGCACAATCTAAGGGAACAATTAGAACCTACTCATATTATTCTGCGAATTTCGCTGTTTGGTCTTTCATCTATTGAGACTATAGGTGAATGTGTTAGAACTGCATGGATGAGTGCATATTTAGAAGATAAAGGTTGGGATCAAAAAAGTGAAACATTAGGAAAGTATAAGGATAAATTGTCCAGATTACCATGGCCAGAAAATATTAAAAATGTTATATCTTTCAATCCAGCGAATCTAATGGACGTTGAAAACAGTTTGAATGGGAAAAGAGTAGTTCTTGTTTTTGATGATTTGGAGAGAAGTAAATTAGATACAATCGATGTATTAGGGTGCATAAATGACTATTGTGAGAATAAAAAGTTTCACACAATTGTCGTGGCTAATGAGGATAAAATGCAAGTTTCAGAATCGCAAATAACCTCTGTAGAGGAAATAAAAGAGTATAATGGTGATACCCATCAGCCAGTTAATGTAGTGCTGAATTGCTTGAACCAGAAAAGTGGAGCCGAGAATATTTCGTATGAAGAAATCAAGGAAAAAATAATTGAGCGAACTATAAGATATAAACCTGATTATAAAGCAATCGTTCATACTGTTATAGATGATCAAATTCGATTGTCTGAGGACTATTATCAATTTCTAAAAAAGCATAGTGACGAGATACTGCGCCTTTTTGAATTATCTTCTACGGAGACATTGGATGGAATAGAGAGTTTGTTTGCAGAATCCAAAGAAACGGTCACTCGTCCACATAATATCCGGAGTTTAAAATGCGCATTGCAAGATTTTAACCGTATCTACATTATACTTGTTGAACATGATTTCCCTGATATGGATAAGTGGCTATGTTCGTTTGTATCTTATATGTTTGCATATAAAGCTGGAAAAGCTAAGGATGATAAATATGGAAATCTGCTTACAGATGAAGCGGTACGTAAGCTCTATCCTATTTTTAATAATCATTTTATATTTAAGACTGCAAAAGATTGGATTATAAAAGGTGATTGGGATGAGAACCAACTTAATTTAGAGATTGCAGAGATAAAGGCGCGAAATGTGGCAGCTGCTCCTAAAGATATACTTCGGACAAATTGCCTTTTGGATATTGATGAGGATATTATTGTGCAGGGATTTCCTGAAGTTTTGGATATGGCTTATACTGGTCAGATGTTATTAGATGAATACATTAATTTTATATATAATGCTTATTGGGCCAGAGAATATCAGTTTGATCTATTTAATGATATTGATTGGGAAAAAATTCAAAATGGGATTCAACGATGCATGGAACGGATGGTGTCGGAGGATGGGGAAGTTGCATATGGCAGAAGATACATTGACTCAGAAAGTAAAGATAAGTTTACAGTATCTGAATGGAAATGTTATATGTTGATTGAGGACTTCAGAGAAAAGAAAGTGCTAATCTATAGTGCTAATCGAAAGCTATATTTGGAGGCTATTCGTGAGAGACCAGAAACGGCATTTTTTGAATGCGAACGGAAAGCATTGAATGTATTTGATGAGGAAATGGCTATAGCAACCGCGGAAGCCTTTTCGCGGTGTACTAACGCTGGAAAAAATAGATTTAGCTTAGATTTCAAAAATATGTGGCAGTATTATAAAGAAAGACCAGATATAAAACTATCAAACACAATTCAGGGATTTGAAAAACTATTGGAATTACTGAAGAATCAAAAAGAGATTCTTCAACAGCAAAATAAGTCGATTGCAAAAGGACATACTGATAGATTCATAAAGGTAACGGAACAACTTATATCTATAGAATCGTTAGAGGCCTGATATTGTTTTGATAATTTGATATTTTTAGGATTAAGTAAGTTATTTAGTGGGAATAAGCGTGTTGGTATCTAAAAGTCTGTTTAGCATGAGAAGAAAATTATTAATTTAGCAGTTAATTATCAATATTGGATATATTTAATGATTTGATATCAGTGATTCGATTTGGATATTTAAAGGGTGGCAAGTAGATGATAGAATATTACTTGCTATTCATGGTATGGTAAAGAGATAGAAATTATATAAATTGTATAATTGAAAGGTATCAATATGTAAAAAAATAGGGGAGGATAGTGTTGCTATGACGGAATATCTTCCTAAAATAGGGGAAAAGTGCTACTATATGCATAGAGAAGTAGTGGTTATAGGTGTTTTTGATTGCTTTCATCTTGTAAAAATTAAGGACCTAGTTGATGCATATTCATTTTGTGTAGATAAATGTGTGCTGACAAAGGAACCCAATATCACTAATTCAATATCATTAAGTTTATTTGGAGGAAACGGTAAATGAGTGTTTTGCAGTTTATTGAAGGGTATATGAGTGGTAATGCATGGGAGGACTTGTGCGTCATGTGTTATCGCATGCGATATCAAGATGAACATTATACACCCATTTCTGCAGCACAAGGAGGCGATGGTGGAATTGAGGGATTTACTCAAAATGGAATTGTTCATCAGTGCTATTGTCCTGAGAAAAATTATTCAGATGAAGATAACTACACACATATGCGAGATAAAATGACAAAAGATATTGGAAAACTTTTAAAACCAGAATATATAAAGAAACTTAAAGATTGGGGTGTGCCTTCAATTAAAGAGTGGCACTTTGTGATACCAGAGCAGAATGACTCTCGTATAGTAAAGCATGCTGAGACTAAAAGAAAGGAAGTTTTAGCTGCCAAGAAGTCCAACCCCAAATTATATACTCATATCAGTGATGAGTTTAAAGTTATTATAAAGTGTGCTGATGATTTTTTGCTGGAAATCAGCAGGATAGTTCTTGCACCACATAAAGATTATCTTTTGAACTTAGCAATAAGAGATGCGATTACACTTGATTATACAAAATGTGATTCTGAAAAAGTTGAAAATATAAGACGCAAAATAAAAGCTATTAAAAATACTAAAGATGATAATGATGAAGATGTCATTTTTTTAGTAAATCTTTTTATAGAATCTTATCTTAGTGGACTTGCTATACTGAATAAGTTGAGATTGAGCTTTCCGGAAATTCATAAATCTCTAATTGAGCTAGAACAAAGTTGTAAAAAAGATGTTGCTATTAAAACAAGAATGATATCTGACAACATTGGTAATGCAAAATTATTTAATGAACTGCTTGACAATTTTGAAAATAAGTTAAAGGAACAATTTTCTACAACAGTTGATTTAGCTTCAATTGGGGAATTAAAACAGGATTTGGTTGCGAGTTGGTTGGCAGATTGTTCAATGGAATTTAGAATGTAGGTGAATATTTTGAATAGGCAAAAGTTAATAGATAATCGTGACATTGTCTTTAATGCAAAACCAGATGCCGTTCCTTATAATTATCGAATTAGTTATAAGGTATCACAGATATGCTTTATCCTCGCAAAATCATGTTGGGGTAAATCAGGGTGCTTACCGATAAAATTACACATGATATCTTTTGCGCTTTGTTCAAAAGATGCTATGACTCGATTGTTACATTATGCACAATATGAATTCTCAGCTCCACCGATTATACGTTTTGATCCAGCTGTTAACAGAGCGGTTACTTTTGCAATAGCAGATAATTTGATTTTTCAAGGTAAAAATGGAAAATACATTTTAACAGATAAAGGATGGGACTTAGTATCAGAAATCGAACAGGACACAACCATATTTGTTTCAGAAAAATCGGAACTCTCACTTTTAGCAAAAAAATTAACAGACAATAAGATAAAACAATTGTCAGATATTTGGAGGGATACATATGCTGAGGATAAATCGTCTTCGTATTGAAATAAAAACAGCAAATGAGTCTAACGGAGGAGTTTATGGTTTTGATGAAAGATTCTCCAGCAGATTAACGTTTATTGCCAGCCTCAGTAATACTGCCGGTAAAAGTTCTGTGATTGAAGCAATTCTTTACTGCCTTGGTTTTGAGGAAATTATTGGTGGAAGAAATGAAAAAGTTCTCACCTCTGTATATAAATCGATAATTCATGATGGAGAACAAGATTGGAATGTCTTAGAGTCTGGAATGTATTTGGAAATTTCTAATGGTAATGAAACTGTAACTATATATAGAGCTGCGAAATTAGAATCAAGAGACTCGCGGCTTGTAACGGTATATTATGGTGATTTTGATTCAATTGGTAGCCAAAGTACACAGCCAGAAGATATGTACCTTCATGATGGTGGCGCTGCATCTAATGAAAAAGGGTTCCACTCATTTTTAGAATCGTTTTTGCATATTCAGTTACCTCTTGTACAAACGAATGGTAATGATCAAAAACTTTATTTGCAAGTAATCTTCTCTGGTTTGTTTATTGAGCAAAAGCACGGTTGGGCTGATATTTTTTCTGGAATGCCATATTTCGGAATTAGGGATGCCAAAAAGCGTGTAGTAGAATTTTTGCTTGGATTAGATACTTTTAAAAATGAGAGAGAAAAGAATAGGCTTAAAACAACAGGCAATGCAATTATCAGAGAATGGAAGGGGGTATTTGATGATATAAACAGAAATGTTACGCGAGAATCTTGTTCTATTAGTGGACTTCCTATGCAACCTAAAATTATGAATAGCAATGATTTTAAAGCTATTAGTGTTACAACAATTGATAAAAAGTCTCTCGAAAATGTTATATCTGAATTACAAGATGAACATGACTCAATTAAATGTCTTAAACCAAGAAATATTGATAATTTTGAAAACCTAAATAAAGAATTGCAAACAATATCTGAAACTATACTTTCTTTCGAGCAGAAAGAAAGTGAATGCTTGGATCAGATAAATGTGTCACGCAGTGCAGTTGCTCAAGCAGAGCGAAGCCTTGAGGTGGTTATTCGTGATTTGAGAAATAATAAAGATGCAGCAAAATTGCAAAGTATGGGTTCTACAATAGGTTGTCAAATTTCTCGGAATATTTGTCCTACATGTAATCAACCGATTGAAGATTCTCTTTTGCATTTAGGTAAAGATATTCCCATTATGAGTATTGAAGAAAATATTCGACATTTAGAAGGCCAGAAAAGTGTTCTTGAATTTACACGTGACAGCCATAAGACAAATATAGAGCAGCTATCACTGGTAAAAAATGATTTGCAATCACGATTAGTAACACTTCGCCGTCTTGCACAGACGATTCGCTCGGATATATATTCTACAGAAACAGAGTGGTCTGAGTTTATTGTTCAAAAACTTGTTGAGGTTGAGTCAAAAATCAGAGGTTATAAACAACTGCAATCATTTATATTATTACAATTGGAAGAAATTCGTAAGCTATCTACGCGTTGGAAAAAGTATAGAGAAGAGTACGAAAAACTTCCGAAAAAAGATATCTCTGAATCAGATGCTGAAATTATTGCTGCTTTTAAAAGAAATTTCATCAAGAATCTTCGTAAATATAAATATAAGAGTGCCCCAGATATTGAGGCTGTTGATATTCCTGTTGAAACATGTCTTCCTTCAATTGATGGATTTGATATGAAGTTTGATTCTTCTGCCAGTGATAATATAAGGATCATTTGGTCATTCACAATTGCATTACTTCAAACTTCTCTTGAGAAAGAAGGAAATCATCCGGGCCTATTGATATTTGATGAACCTGCTCAACATAGTATAGTAACTTCTGACATGGAAAGCTTAATCCAAAGCGTATTGGATTTAAAAGGATCAGCTCAAGTTATTGTAGGAATAACATTGAATAACGAAGAATTGAAAAAGTCCATTGAAAATTTGCCAGTAGAAGATGCAACAATAATTAATATTGGAGAACGGGCATTTAAACTTTTTGATTATAAATCTTAAATTTACCTTTATAACAACATATAATAAATTCTATGTACATAGCCAAAGGGTTTTGTAATGATAATCCTTTGGCTACAGTCTATTAGGCCAACTTAGTGTAGGAGGTTATTGTTGGCATTAACTAAGTCAACAATACATTTCTTATCTCAAGATACGAAAGGCATCTTCAAATGAAAGGCATCTTCAAATTTCTAAAATTATGATATAATTCGATTGCAGGGAAGAGTAATATAAAAGAAGTATACACTCTGACAGGGCAGGGAAGATAGAGGTTCCACCCGGGGCCAATTCTGCCCTGTGAACATCATTATTATCCACTCAACAAATTGCGAAGTTTGCGTGGAATTATGCCGGAAAGAGATGATGGGGAACATAAATTTATGAGTGAAAATGGATAGTAACTTTAGTTGTCTGAAATATTTATAAACGCATGAGTAAAATGAGGAGGAAGATAAATGAGTTTAATTCCAAGTGGTTTAAGTGTACAAGAAGCATATCGTAGATATAGAAATGGTCAAATTGTTGTTAATAGGAAGTATCAGAGAAAATTAGTATGGACACAGAATGAAAAAAGAATGCTAATTGATAGTATATTACATGAATATCCCATACCTTTAATATTGTTTGCAGAAACACAAAGTGAAGATGGACCTGTATATGAAATTTTAGATGGTATGCAAAGGCTGAATGCAATTTTTGATTTCATTGAAAATAAATTTGATTTTAATGGCAAATTTTTTGATGTAAACCAGCTAGCGCGTGCAAAGCAACTTAAAGATGAAGGTATTATTGAATTATCCGAACAAGGAGATGTCTTAGAAGAAAAGAGTTGTGCCAATTTTCTGGATTATCAATTAGCAGTGACTTCATACCAAGTAATGAGTGAAGAAACAATTATTGAGGTTTTTGGAAGAATAAATTCGAGTGGAAAACGTTTGAGTAACCAAGAACGTAGACAAGCAGGAGTTACTTCTAAGTTTTCTGATGTAGTAAGGAACATATCAGCGGAAATTAGAGGAGATGCTACGGCGGAATCAGTTTTATTATATAATATGCCAGAGATTAGTATTGGGAGCAACAGAATTAATGATACATACGGGCTAAAAGCTGAAAGTACATTTTGGGTTAAACAAGGGGTGCTAGCAGTCCAAAATCTGAGAGATAGTGAAGACGAGGAAATGTTGGCAGATATTGTTATTTCAGTTCTCTTTGATAAACCGTTTGCACGTAGTAAAGAATTGTTAGATGATGCTTATTCATCTAATTCTTCGTTAGCAGTCGATATTGAAAATGCACTAATGAGATATAAAAAGGAAAAATTGATTTCAGATATTAAAAATACATTTTCAGTTTTAAAAAATACAATTGAAAGTGTAAGTAATGAGGATAATTTTTTGAGAAAGACTTTATATCCTGATTCAAGAAGTCCTATTAAAAATGCATTTTATACTTTATTTATGGCATTTTATAATATGTTAGTAAAAGAGGATTTATCACCATGTGATAATAATCGTTTGTTTGAAAACTTAAAAAATCTTCAATCAAAGATTAAGATGAGTACACATTATACAAATATTGAAGATCGTAAAAAAAATATAGCATTAACAGAAGGACTAATAAGAGGAACCTTTGTAAAGAAGGAGCCATCATCTTTGAATCATGGTGCGGGTTTAGCTTTAGATTTTGAAAATTCCATTCGTAGGTCTAAAATTGAAACACCAAGGTATGAATTTAAACAAGGTTTTTTAAGATTATCAGATGACCGGAAATATGATAAAGAATTAGAAAGTCAAATTATTCATACTATATGTGCAATGGCTAATATCGGTCCAGATAGTGAGGGTTATATATATATTGGTGTAGCTGACAAAGAAAAAGATGCTGAAAGAATTAAAATTCTGGATGGAATAGAACCAATGAATATATCAAACCATTTTGTAGTGGGGGTAGAAAGAGAGGCTATAATACTTGGGATTTCGGTGGAAAACTACTGTAGGAAGGTTTTGAGCATTATTCAAGAGTCAAAATTATCAAAAGACTTAAAAATAGCAGTTTTGACTAAAATTGATATTATAGATTATAAAGGGTTGACAGTAATTAGGATATGTGTACCGAAACAAGATGAACTTTCATACTGTGGGGAGGATATTTATATTCGACAATATAACAACACTGTAAAATTAGAAACCGCTAAAGAAATTTTGGCAGTAAATAAAATATTTGAACAAAGATAAACGTAATGCATAGTCTGTTGCCTTTTAGAGAAAAATAATCAATATTTGTATTTTGAATTTGTATTTTATTGCTATAAGCGCATAATAGAAAAGATATTAATAATACAGAGGATGAATATGAAACTTGGAGAAGCGTTTGAGTTATTTATAAAACACATTCTTAATAAATGTAGGGTTTTCTGACGTGAAATCCGATGGATTATATATTTTTGATGGGGCTCCTGGCCAAATGATTCAAGGGCTAGGGGAAGCACACAATGCAGATGTATTATTGGAGCCTCCAGCTCAAACTCCTTTTTATTCTTGTACAAGGTTGTTAATTGAATGTAAAGACTACCGCAAGAAAGTAGGTTTGAATATGATAAGAAGTACACTGGGTCTGAGAGAGGATATTAATCATTTTGACATTGTAGATGTAAATAGACTCTTGGCCCGAAGGAGGCAAAATAGAGCGGGAGTTGTCTATCCCTATGAACGTTACACTTATCAGGTTGCAGTCGCTTCACTCAGCGGATTTACTGTTCAAGCCCAAGAGTTTGCAGCAACGCATAGAATTCCTTTGCTGGAATTTGATAAAATGCCCTTTTGGAGTGATTTTTGGATGTTGCTTGGTTATGATAATGTTTCTTTCGGTGATAGTATAAGGGGACATAGAATACCTGCTGTGCATATGGCTGAAAATCAAATCATTGAATTCGCTAATGAAATCGGGAGACGTATGGCTGTTGCTGTAACAAATTCTGGTCAATTGTTGTTTTTATACCGGATAACAAGGGAAAATAATGATTTTTCTGACTCATATACATTGCATTGGAGTAATTCATCTCATCCCTGGGAATTGCGATCAGGGAATCAAGTATATTTATTTCAACTTCCAAAAAGTATCATGAAGTTGTGGTTAGAAAATTCTACAAATGATCTTGAACTAAAAAAAGAGGCTATTAATTGTAAGGCAGGTTTTTTATCAAGTATGATTGTATATTATTCGCACCATTATCTGCCAACTGCGAAAATGATTTCAATTGATAAATATGATTTGGAACGAGCCAGACGAAATTTATAGAGATGATCTAAAATGGGAAATTCTTGAGTCTTTGTAATGTTTGGAATGAAAGTTTCTTTTGGGAATGCAAGGAAAGAAGGAACAAAGCGGGGAGAGGAGAGTCGTTTATGTCAAAAAGGAAAACGGACATTACAATACACAGTTCTGCCGCGGAGTATTTGACTTATGTGGCTTCAGTCGGGGATAGTAACGATAGCTTTGAAATGCGTTATGAGGATGAAAATATCTGGCTGACGCAAAAAATGCTTGCGACTTTATATGATGTAAATGTGCGTACAATCAATGAACATATTAAAAAAATTTATGATGATGGTGAACTGGCACAGGAGTCAACTATCCGGAAATTTCGGATAGTTCAAACAGAAGGTTTGCGGCAGGTGAACCGGGAAGTGATTCACTATAACCTTCAAATGATCGTTGCGGTCGGCTTTAAAGTTAACAACGACCGTGCCGTAAGATTCCGCAAATGGGCTGGTCAGATTGTCAAGGATTATACAATTCAGGGCTGGACGATGGACAAAGAGCGCCTGAAAAAAGGGCATATGTTCACCGATGAATATTTTGAACGACAGCTGGAAAATATTCGTGAGATACGCCTATCTGAGCGCAAGTTTTATCAAAAGGTTACAGATCTCTATGCCACAGCGTTTGATTACGACAAAGATGCCAAGACTACCCGGCAGTTTTTCAAAATGGTACAGAACAAGATGCATTGGGCTGTACATCGGCATACGGCAGCAGAATTGATTGTAGAGCGTGCAAATGCTGAAAAAGAACATATGGGTTTGACAACATGGGAATCAGCGCCGGATGGGAAGATCGTCAAAGCTGATGTTAGTGTTGCTAAGAACTACCTGAGCGAAAAGGAAATGTCCTATTTGGAGAGAATCGTTTCACTTTATCTTGACTATGCGGAGTTACAGGCCGAACGAAGGATACCGATGAGTATGGAGGACTGGGCAAAGCGCCTTGACGGATTCCTGGAGTTTAATGGGAATGAACTGCTGATGGGACCGGGAAAAGTCAGTGCAGAGCAGGCAAAGCTTCATGCAGAGACTGAGTTTGAAAAATATCGTATTGTTCAGGATCGATTATTTATGTCAGATTACGATAAATATTTGTTAGAATTAGAATATCAAGCAGAGCAAAGTGATGAGTAAAGTTGATTATATCGTTTCCGCTGGGGGAGGAGTATACCTTCCCGCCATCATTATTATTCACTCAACAAATGTGGAGACAATTGTCGAATTATGTCAACATTTCTGAATTAAGAAGATTCAGGTAGTAGATAGAAAGTAAGCGCTTTATAATCGACCGGATAGCAAAACTCCAACTTT
>UMGS01017619.1_pt1 | contig 21364 bp, 26 predicted proteins | sample 1965341 | NCBI WGS metagenome assembly UMGS01 (sample SAMEA4836079, study PRJEB28245) | human gut metagenome | biome: gut microbiome; material: fecal sample | place: Denmark | collected 2008 | reverse complement strand
TAAGTAGATACATATTGGAATGTAAATTGAATTATTATTTTAAATTATTACATTGCTAAGTAATCCATATTGGAAGTGTACCAGGAGTTATTTTTTATAGCTCCTGGTATTTTATTATCTTCTTCCTAAAACAGTATCAAATAAAATGTCTCCCATTTTACTTCTATCAACATTAGTAGCACATTTGAAATTTTCTATAAACCATGCAGCAGATTCTTGATTTTCTACCATTTCGATATAATTTTTAAATGCTTCTACTATTCTAGTCATTCTTTTGCTTGGCTTACCTTTTTTTATTTCTAATCTTTGTGCTTCTTCTTCCTGGAATTTTAAACTCTTATTTAAACATTCCATCATTATCTCTCTTATGTCATTTGCCCATTTAACTTGCTTTTCAGTTCCTTTTAATTCTATCATCTTATTTACTCCTTTCTTTATTTCAGAGTAAACAAAGATTAATGCAAGTCTAAAAGTTTCTCTATAACTATCACCTTTCTTTATTATATTTTTAGTTATTTCATGAGCTTTCTTAAATACATTTTTCATCTTTGTTTCCTCCTTAATTATTTTTATTTGTTGTTCTTTATATTTATATTATATCATAATTCGTTACGAATTATACGGCTTTTATAAAAATAATTAAAAAACTTTTCGACAAATAATTTAAGGCATAAAAAAAGAAGGTAGCCATAAGCTACCCTCTAAGTTATATTAATTCTAAATAGTCTGTATTAACATATCCTAGTCCTGCATTCCCTTTATACCCTTCTATGCTTATCCATCCATTTAAGCAATAATTAAGTTTTACTGTATCACCTTTTTTAAGTTTTCCTATTACATCATATTGAGTTCCTCTGTCAAATCTAATATTTAAAACATTAGCTGTTACTTTAGCTTTTTTACCTGTATAATCTCCACTTTTAAAAGTTGCAGTTGATGATACTTGATTAGTACTTCCTTTACATTGCTTAATAAACCAGTCCCAATTATAACCAAATTTATTTGCTCTTAAAAGTTGAGGGCAATCTTTACCTGACCACTTATTATGCTGAACAACTTTATCTATAGTGAAATTATGATATTTCAATAGTATTTTAACCAACTCTATAGCATTTTCATATGCTTTTAATTGTTTTTTAGCGTCTGTAAATTGACATATCTCTATTCCTATAGATGTATTATTACCAGCTGTAGTGCCTGCGTGATAGCACTTAAAATTGGTGCTTTGAGATTGATATATCTCTATATCATCTACAGTAAAGTGCCAACTTGCAGTACGTTCTCCGCTCTTATTTATATTTTTCATATAGTTATGATTATTTTTAGCACTAGCATTATTATTTCCTGTATTATGTATAGTTATCGTGGTTGGTGCTATTTTCACATTTGGAATACAATGTCCTTTGGGTACTATATCTACTATTACAGTAGCATTTCCTATTTTAGTCTCATCTAATCTATTATTTTTCATAATTAAACACCCACCTTTTCTTTTTTATTATTTTCAGTTGTAAAAGTATCCAACATATACTCTATAAATTCTTTTAATTTGTATGGTATAGGTATATTACTTTTTGTTAAGTTTTTCATAGCTGATAAAGTTTCAAATGCTATAAAACATAAACAAAATAGCTCACACACACCTATACTATCAATTCTTATAACGTCAATAAATTCATTTGGTAAGAACGCTATTAAATTAAAATCTACTACTAAATCAACAAGTTTTAGAAATAAAGCACTTCCTATCATACCAACTTTTCGTATTATCCCATTTATACCAGCACTTGAATTAATCTGTTTTTCTTTTAATGCTCTAAGTATTCCTAAGAATAAATCCCATATACATGCTATTAACAAAATCTTTATAAAAGGATTATCTTGTAAATTATTAAATAAATCCATTAAACACACCACCCTTTAAAAAAATAAGACTAGGAAAATTAATCCCTAGCCTTTCACAATTAAATTATCTTTGGTCCAGTAATTCTTTTAACTCTAAGCCTTGCTCAACTGTTATTAATCCATCAGCTACAAAGTTAGTTATCTTTAATTCCATAGCTTCTTTGTTTGGGTATCTTTTAGCTATTATCATTTTCTTTAAATTCTCATACCAATTCATAATACATACTCCTTTTTAAATTAAATTAAGCATATTTTAAGCTATATGCTAGGGCATAAAAATAACACCTATATTAAAGGTGTTTCCTCTTCTATTACTTTTGGATTATGTTGTTCCTCTATTATTTCAAATAAAGTAGAGTGCATTTCATCTGAAATAACAAAGTCCATCCAGTAGAAAATAATTAAGTTTTCTATATATTCTCTGTTGTAATTATCTTTTCCAACTAGAATATTGTTTAATATTAACTCGTATAAGTCGTTATCATATTCAAAAGAGTTTCTAAGAGTTGCTACATCTACTTTAAAGCTAACTGTATCAGCATTATATCTACTTGCTAACATTAATCTATTTTGAGTTATCATATAGCTAGTTATATTGTTTTCTAATAAACTAACTTTCTTTTGTAATAAGCTAACTACATTAGATATGTTATTATGAACTTTTAAAGTAGTTTTAGGAGATAAAACACCACTTTCAACTATGAAATTAGTTTCTCCGTTATACGTTATTAAATCTATATTAGTACATTCATACACTTTTTCTTGTGCTAGTTGATATACTAATGTTAAGTTGTTAGCTTGTAACCATTGTTTTAATTCAGTTACATCTATAAAGTTATTATTTATTATTATATGAGTACCTATACTATCCGTACCCGATATACTTATCCCAATATGGTTATAGCTATACACATCACCAAATATTACAGTTGGTAACAAATCTGATATTATATTAGGTGATGTTTTCGTATTAAATGAAGCACTAGGTATATCAATAGCGTCAAATTGGATAGATTGTCTATATGTCGCTGGGGACATCGTTGATGAATTTGTATCATTATTCCAATTCTCACTACCATTTAGCACTTTTGTCCCACTTCTCTTATGGTAATAATATTTTCCGTCAGAATGTTTCTCTATACTATCCCATTCTCTTAATATAGGTTTTTCCCAAGTTTGAGTTTCTTCATTGTAGTATAAAAGACGTTTTTTATCGTGTTCTCCTCGAATAGGGTTTGTGTGTGGCTTTTTAGAAACAGTTACATCTGTTATAGTTGACGCTCCAGCATTTTTCCAAAATCTGAAATACACTTCGGCATCTTGTGTACATACATAAGATTTACTAAAATTTGCACAATTTACTTCTTCTTTTGCTATCTCAAATATAACATCTTCCCAAGCAATTCCACCTTTTCTATACAACCTAACATTAATTATATTTGAAGATTTTCCACTAAAGTAATATGTGTTTCCTGCTTTTAATTTTAAATTAACACCAAAACCGAGTGCATTATCAGACGACACTCTGATACCATCGGGAGTAGGTTCATATGAAATAGGTAAATTATCTTGGACTACGATTTTGCTCGTAGTAAATAAATTCTCATTAACACTCTCAACGCTTATTTCATCTACTCCATCACCTACTGATTTAAGTCCCTTTACATATCTACTTGGAGGATTAGCAGTTAAATCTCCTTCAAATATCATAGGATTTTCGGCTACAACATCAATTGTTGTTGATTTTGGGTCAATCCATAAATATAAAATTTGTTCAGATTTTACTAATGTTTCAGTTGTAACAAATGTGTATACCAACTTGTTATCTTGAGCATTAACAGAACCACCTTTAACAATAGGATGTTGACTATTGCCATTTTGTAAAGTTATTCTAGGTACACCTTTTAATTTAGTGAATATTACAGTATAAGTGGTATTTGGTTTAAACATTTCAAAGTTTACTCTACCCATATTTACGTAACGATAGCTAGTAGCTTCCAAATCACTACCTGTTACTTTTATATACCCTTCCTTTTTAGTTACGTTATATTTAGGGTTATCTCTATCTGCCACTGAAAGAGAAGGTGTAGCTTTAGGATAAATATTAACCAACGTCTTACCTTTTAACTTCATATCTTCAAAATACCCATTTGACGTTGCTTCAACAGTAGTAAAATCACTTTCAGTAGTAACAGTAGATACTGTAGAATCTCGCAATAGTTTATCTGTGTAGTCTATCCTCTCTTTTAAACTATCAAATGCTACTCCTTTAAAATCTACCCTAGCGTCTATTACTTCTGCATCTTGTTGCTGTGAAGCAGTTAAAGCGTTAAATCTACTTTCTACTTCATTTACTTTACTTGCTACAGTATTAGTCATATCAGATTTAGCATTATCTATTTCAGATATTTTAGTATCAACTTTAGTATTTATATTAGATATAAAATTATCTTTAGTAGTATTTAATTCAGATATTCTACTATCAACTTCGTTTACTTTATTTTCAAATACATATTGCCTAGAAGTTTCATTTTTTTCTCTAGCTACTTCATTAGCTTTTCTAGTATTCTCATTAGATATTCTTTCTACCTCATTTGATACTCTTCTATCTTCTTGTGATTTTCTATTTAATTCATTAGACTTTCTTTCCTCTTCTTTTACTTTTGCACTATTAGTATAATTTTCAAAGTTATTAGCATTAGCTTCTGCATCAGCTATAAAAGAGTTATATCTATTTTGTCTTTGAGTTTCAGCTTCTACCCTTTTAGTTTCATTAGTTTGTCTAGTTGTTTCATTAGCTTTTCTTGTATTTTCATTACTAACTCTAGTATTTTCTGCTAATACTCTAGCTTGTTCTGTAGTTCTTCTTTTAGCTTCTTCATTAACTCTAGTATTTTCTGCTTGAGCTCTTAATTTTTCTGCTTCTTTATGTGCATTAGCTTCTACTCTTCTACGTTCTTCATCCTCTGTCATAAAGTTGTAATTATCTTTTCTAAGTTGTTCAGCTTCTACTCTATTAGCTTCTTCTTCAACTCTCTTAGCTTCTTCATCTATTCTATTAGTTTCATTAGCTAATCTTATGCTTTCATTTTGTTTTCTTATATTCTCATTACTTTCTCTTGTAGCGTCATACTTAGCTCTATCTGCTTCCTCGTGTTGTCTAATTAGTTCAGCTTCTACTCTTTTAGCTTCTTCTATTTTTCTATTTTCTTCTGATAATATTCTTTCAGCTTCATTTATCACTCTTTGCTCTTCTGATATTTCTATAGTAGATAATCTGTTTAACATATCAGTCAATAAAGTAAAATCTTCTGTATCTTCTACACTATCATTTAACAAGCTAAATATTTTATCTTCTTTAACTTCATAGCTTATAGAATCAGTAACAACTCTTTCATCTTCTAATATAAGCATAGCTTTTGCAGTATAAGTTCCTATTTCATCTCTCATATTAGATTTTAAATCTGCATATACAAGACCATTTTCAACTTCTACAAATTGACTTGCTACTTTTCCACTTGGCTTTATTATTGCTAATACTACTATAGCTTTTTCAATATCAACTAAATTTCCACCATTAGTTATACGCATAAAAAAATCAGATGTATTATTATCAAATTGATTAAACTTCATAGTTGAATTATTACATCTGAATTGTAAATCTAATTTTAAATTGTATTTTTTATTCATTTATACACCTACTTTCTAAAAGTATTAAAATCTTCCGGATATAAAATATATGCTAAACTTTGCATATCACCTCTTAAAACTGCTCGTAGTCCTTCTTTTAGATTCTCATTTTCGGCTTCTAAAATGGATATTTTACTTTCCATTTGTTCTTCCCAAGTAGGCTCAATAGGTTCTGCTGGCAACTCTTCATAACTAAATATTAATTCTTTAGTTTCAAGATTAACCATAACCCCCGTACTACCTTTAGATAATTTAGGATATTCACCATACTCAAAAGTTAATAATCCTATACTAGATTTATTTCTTTCTTTTAACTCTGAATATATTTCATAATCTTCATCAAAAGTTGTTTCTTTTACATATCCTTGCATATCACCTATGATTTTTATTACATTTCCTGTTAGCAAACAATAATATATTTTAGTTCCTATTTTTTTCATAGCTTATCACCCCTATTCGTAAGCATACCAAATAATTTTAGCACTTAAAGACGTTGAAACTCTCATAAGCATTTCTCTAGGATTTATAAGAATCTTTTTTGAGCGAAATGAACAACTACAAGCAGTGATATTAGACTGAGTATCAGTAACTGATATTTGCTTACCATTCATAATCACAGGTTCTGTAATTGTTAACCCTCCTGTACTATTCCAAACTTGTATATTTTTAAGCTCACATACTACAACGGAAGGTGTAAATGATAAATTACTCAAATCAATCTCTACACTATAAACAAATGTACTAGGAAAGTTTACGATATGTTCTCCACTAGCCCATTTTTTACCTAGTTCAATTTCTCCAACTTTATTAACTAAGCTTAATAACTTATCTGTATCGCTACATTCAATGCCTTTTTCTATAAGATTATTTTTAAAATTAGTATGACAAGTTTTTAATTCATTTTTTATATTAGTAGTTTCATCAACTAATTGTTTAAGAGTAGACATTACAACACCTCTCTTATTGCATTTATATTATTTTGTAGAGTAGCTTTGTTTGTTCCTAGTTCAGCTTGCAACTCTAAAATACTTGTTTTGTTTGCTATTATAGCATCTTCTACAGTATTTCCATCACTCATAGTAACCTTACTAGCAACTAAATCTAAATTATTAACTTTGTTTTCTAACTCTAATATTCTATTAGCTAATCCTCCTGCCACATCCCCACTTAATATATCTTTTACAGTTTCAAACCAAGTATTAAAGTCTATTTCCCACTGTGTAGTTGAAGTTTCCATCCAATATTGTACATCTTGTCCTCTTTCATCTATGTAACCTTGTAATTTCCTATATAATTCAGATGTTTCTATTTCTTTCACTGTTTGTGTAACTATACCACACACACTTTCATCTAACCTAGTATCAGTTATTTTAGATTGTTGTATAGATATAACTCCATTTTCAACTAATATATCAGCTACAGATAATTCATAGGCATTAACACTCCTTTCAAGTGCAGGAGATGTTGGGCTAGTAGCAAACTTACCTTTTTTAACATATGCCTTTATTTCTCTATTAATAAAATCACATCTTAATACAACTCTGTCTATTCTTTTTAATGCACTATCTGCATGTTCTACTGTTAGAGTTAAGTTATCTGTATTATGGTACATATAACCATTTATCCAAGCAAACCCAGCAGATAAATTTATAGTCATATCACCATTAGAAGTTACTAATAAGTTGTTTGAAGGATTAGGAAAAACTCCATTACCTATGAAAGTACTAAAGTATTCTGCAAAATCACTTGATTTATATTTTCTATCTCCATTTAATGAAGTAAAAAAGCTTGATTTTTCTGCCATACTATCACCTCATTTTCTTTTTTATTTTATCTATTAAAGTTGGAATATTATTTCCAATTTCAATATCTATATTTAATCCTTCTACATCATAAGTTTCAGTTATACTGACAATTCTTTCATTAAGCATAAGCCCCCATTTTTTATTGATAATACTGACCTTATCTCCTAAATCAAAATCCTGTCTGTATTCAAGGCTATTAATATTATTTAATACGCAATCAAAAGTTTCTATTTTAGTACATTCGCTAAGCTTTTCTTTTCCTCTATTTTCAAGAAGTTTATTATATTCTTCTAAAGGTATTTCTATTTCATTATCACCTTGTTGTTTAGTATCTGATATGTCCCTAGCATCTACAAACAACTCATATCTATCTAAGCCTTTATTTTCAGTCCCTAGCGATAGAATTTTTCTGTTAGCATCTTCTCCTGCTCCTGCAACTAAAACCATATTCCTATAGTTATTATCACTATCTATATATTTCTGATTACTTATATTTTCAAACTCTGTAGAGAATATAGCTTTAGAATTTAATTCTTGATTTATAGTTCTATCTAATCCCTGATAAACTTGAAATAAATATTGTTTGTTAGCTAAATCTAGATCTATTTTATATCCTAGTTCATTAACTTTTGCTATATCTTCTAACTCCTCAAGCAAAGGTTCGTAATGGCTCAAATAGTCTATTTCTTGCCCTAAATTATTATTAATACCTAAAACAAGGTTATCTATTTTTCTGTTAGCTTCTGCTGGATTAATACAGTGCCTATTGACATAGCTTTTCATAACAGTTTCTGCATTGGCTTTCTCAACTTCTTTATACAAAGTTATTCTTCTATCTAGCCATTTAGTCAAAGAATATCCACTAACTACTAATACTTCAATGCCTTCTTCATTTTCTTCTAACTCCCTATGATCTATATACATAGCTTCTTTTGTATTATCTCTTTTAAGAAGAATATTACCTTTTTTAAGCAGTTTAAATTGTTCAAAATTAGGAATTATTTGCATAGAAAAAGTATCAGGTTTATAATAATTTCGAGTCCAAACTAAGCAATCATAATTATCTATAACACCTAATAATTTAAAGTTAACATCTAATACATATAGTTCCATATACTACACCCCCAAATAATAGTTAGTGTAATGAATGTATACTTCTAACTGTTCAAGCATTTCTTCTGCATCATATCTTATGATATTATCTCCTACATCTAACCACATAAAAGTGCTATGTATATCTAAATTATTAAATATATTAGTAGTAATACCATTAAAATAGCTTTCAACTCTTTTATTTCCTATACTTGTAGTTACTGTTATTTCTTCGCCTGGTTGCATCTCTTTATTTATTTTTATAAATTCTTTAGTATATACATTATAGATACTTGGATTTTTAACATTAGATTTAGCTTTAAATACAACTTTAAGAGGAGTTTCTGAATGTCCTTCATTAAATATATTAGTAACTATAGAATTATTTTTTATAGATAACTCTTTTCCTTCTTCTTCTATTTCTAAATCAAAGAAGAAGTTCCCTATATCGTTACCAAAATCGGCTCTATTTTCGTTTATATCCTCAAAGTAAGGCAATGGCATAGCTAGTTGTATTTGAAAACTTACAAGTTCATTTGTAGTCTCGTAATCATCATCAAATATAGGAGCTTGTATTACTCTTAAGTTACTAGCACCTCTTAAATTTCCTGCATCTGTATATATTTTCATATGACCTTTTAATTTAGGATTAAAAGCATTATATAATTTTCTTTTTAATATATATCTTTGCTGTTCATTCTCTATTTCTAAGTAGCAATTTAAAGTTAATATTCTATCTTTTAAAATAGTTTTAGATATGCTTATTCCATCTTGATATGCACTCTTAGAACTGACTGTATCAGCTTCTAAGCCATCAAATCCTTCTGGTTTAAATAAAAAAAGAGGCCCTTCTCGATTTAACTCAATAGATATATCTCTTTCATTTTCGTATATTATTTTATTTATCAAGCTAGTACCTCCTTTCTAAAAACTTAACTGCATAGCTAATCTACGCATTTGAATTTCATCTTGTCTTTTTAATTCTCTGATTGATGCAGGTTTAGGACTATTATAAGTATTATTTATTACTACACTACTATTAGGTTTTATATTAGAGATATTCTCGCCTTTACTCATATTTAAAGCTGATTTAGTTACACTTGATATACTTTCGGCGACGGATGTTTTCGCTGCTCTATCACTATATACTAATGCTTTTGCTAAATCTAAATATTCACTTCTAAATCTATAGTTATCTTGACTTGGTTCTTCTTCATATGAAACTTCAATACTCTTTTTAAATGGATTAACTTTATCTATAACATTACTAGCTGCATTCTTTACAGAACTTATTGCACTTGTAACACTACTTATAGCACTAGATATACCACTTAGTATGCCACTTATAACACTTTGTGCAGCTTTAAATGGGGCTACAAGTAAAGCTTGAAGTCCACTCCATACACTAGTTATAACATTTTTTACTGCATTAACTCCATTTGATACTGCTGACTTAATTCCATTCCATGCTGAACTCGTTCCAGTTTTTACATTATTCCACACAGTAGTTACAAAAGAACTTATAGAATTAAATACGTTAGTTATAACGCTTTTTATTCCATTTATAGTAGTTTCGATTAATGACTTGATACTGTTCCATACTGTAGAAGTAGTAGATTTAACAACATTCCATACTGTAGTTATAACAGTTTTAATAGCATTACATACTGTTTCTATTGTAGTTTTTATTCCATTCCATGTTGTTGTTGCTAGTTGCTTTATTAAGTCCCAGCAAGTACTTAAAAAGGCTTTTATACCATTCCATGTAGCTGTTAAAAATGCTTTAATAGTATTAGTTACAGTTTCTATTATAGGTTTTATATTATTTTGCCAAATTTCTATACATTTAGCTTTTATTTCATCCCAATTTTTATATAATAATACTCCTATAGCTATTAGTGCAGTTATTGCCGCTATTGTTAAACCTATTGGTCCTGTTAAAAATGCTATTGCAGTAGCTAATAATCCTGCACCTGCTCCACCTGCACTAAAAAATGTTACTAATGTGCTTATAGCCATACCAAGCTTAGTTACAAATATAATTACATTCCCAACTATCAATAGTAATGGACCCAATACAGCTAAAAATCCACCTACACCTATTATTATATTTTGTATAACAGGATTTAGATTATTAAACCAAGTAAAAACACCTGTTATTCCATCAACTAAACTTCTAAAAACCGGTATAAGTCTTTCACCTATAGTAATTAAAAGTCCTTCAAAAGCACTTTTCATATTATCTATAGACCCTTTTAGGTTATTCTGCATAGTATTAGCCATATCAGAAGCTTTCCCATCTGAATTAGCTATTGCATCTGACAACTTATTAAAATCACCTTCACTTGCATTGACTACCGATGCCCATGCTGACATAGCTTCTTTACCAAATATAGTTGCTAAGGCTTGTGCTTGTGTAGCTTGGTCTAGTCCTCCTAATGTACTTCTTAGATTTTCCATAGTACCCATCATATTTACAGAACCATCTGCATTTTTGACAAGTTCTACACCATACTTTTCCATAGCTGTTTTCATTTCTTTAGTAGGCTTTACAAGATTAGTCAATCCTGCTCTTAATGCAGTCCCAGCTTGTGAACCTTTTATACCTGCATTACCCATTAACCCAATAGCTACAGACAAATCTCCCATACCTATTCCTAATGTTCCAGCAACAGGACCAACGTATTTTAATGTTTCTCCCATCAATTCAACACTAGTATTAGAATTGGTTATTGTAGCTGCCATTATATCTGTAAACTTTGTAGTTTCATTAGCGCTCATACCTAAGCCAGTCATAGCATCAGATACTATATCACAAGCTATTCCTAAATCAACATTTCCTGCAGCTGCTAAGTTTAATGTAGAAGGTAATGCACTCATAATTTGATTAGTGTCATATCCTGCCATACCAAAATATTTCATACCTTCTGCCGCATCTCTAGCGCTAAACTTTGTTGTAGCACCTAGTGTTTTAGCTTGTTTTTCTAATGCTTGCATATCTTTCCCAGTAGCACCTGTAATTGCGCTAACTTCACTCATACCAGCTTCAAAATCTCCAGCTACTTTCAATGCTCCCGCACCTAGTGCTAATAATGGTAATGACACGGTTTTAGTTATTGCGCCACCTACTGATTTTAGTGAGCTTCCTAAAGCTTGAAATCTAGTTCCTGCATCATTACTTTTATTCGTAAATTCACTTAAAGATGACTGAGCAGCTTTTAATCCATTTTTAAATTTACTTGAATCTAAATCAAGATACCCAACTGCAGTCCCAACATTTACACTCATACTACCTCCTTTCTTTTCTTAGCTTTTCAGCTAATTGAAGGTTAATATTTCTTTTTTCTTCTTTTGTCTTTTGCTCTTCTCTCCATTTTGGTTTTTTATCTTGTTCTAATTGACTTATAATATAGTCGCAAGCTTCATCAAAGCAAAATGCAGTGTATTCATCATATATCCTAGCAATTTCAGAAGGCAGTTTTTTAAATCTTAAAGATTGATTAATTACCCTTAATATCTGCTTGCTGGTTACGAAAGTTTTCTAAAGCTTTTACACCACCTTGTGAATACATAAGTATTGCCATTAGTTGATTTTCTGTAAGTTGCACATTAGCTTTTTTAATATCTTTATAAGCTGGCTTAACTAAAGAAGCTTCTGCTAATACTTCCATCATTCCAGCCAATTCTTTTAATGTCTTTATATCCTCACTGGCTTTTCCCATTATTTGCCCTGTTTTACCGTTAAACATTTCAGTAGCAACAGATAATAAAGTATTCGGTATTTTACCGCTTGTCATTAGCTGCATCATATTAGGTTTTTTAATTTCTACTACGAAAGTAGTCCCATCTTCAAAACTTGGTAACTCAACTATTTCTGTTTGTCTTATTGCTTGTAATTGTTCTATACTTGTTATTTGCATAACTACCTCCTAAAATTTCTAAAATATATAAATAAATAAGCTAGAGAAAATTAATTCCCTAGCCTAATCATTATTCTTCTTTATTTAATTCTAATGCTTCTATAGCAGGATGCTTAAATACCGCTACGTCAACTGGTAATTCAGTTACTAAATCAACAGTGTATAAAGCAGCATTTAAAGCTGGTCTTGATTTTATAGTGTATTCATTAGCGTAATATTCACCATCTTTAAAGTTTGGAGATATAAAGCTTCCTTTACAATTAGGGAAAGTATATTTTAAATATTCCCCAGTTGGTCCATCATCACCAACAACTTCTACATAACATATAAAATCAAATGATTTTGTGCTTGGCAATGCTCCAACATTAGGAGCAGTGTATTTTTTAAATGTTCCTGTGCTAACTTCTGTCTTTGTAACAGTCCCACCTTGTATATCTGCTAATAAGTCCGGAGTAAAAACGTTATCTTTACATGTTATGTCATGTCCTAATACCATATCTGGAGTCTGCTTACTAGCAACTAGCTTCGATTTTATTTTAAGAGTTTTTTGCTCTCCCTCTTCTATAACTGGCTCACACGATATTTCATCAGCAGTAGCAAAAGAATGAGTTTTACCACCACTAACTTTTATTTGCGTCATTACAACATCACATAAAGCAAATTGTTCCATTTTATGCACCTTCTTTCGTCTTAATTTTCTTATAAGTAAATGAAGTTGTATAAGCTTTTTTATCATCATCAATAACCGTTGGCATACCTTCGATTATTCTTCTTAATCCTACTAAGCATTTCATTTTATCAAGTATTTGTTTTTTATACTTTGACAACTCTGAATATTTGCCTATGGGATAATAGATTAATAACTCAACAGTATCATTTACTAATGATGTGCCAGCAACTTCACTTACTCCATTTTCTTTTATAACAATATAAGGGCTTGAGCATATTCCTTCGTGTTGACCAATAGAATACACATCAAACCCATTGTTTTTTAAATATTTATATATTTGCTCAAACATAGTCAACACCTACTTTAGTATTTTTCCTAATCCTTTTATAGCTTGCGGACTTATTTTATCTATAGTTGGTTTTATAATAGCGTATCTTTTTTCATTACAAAATTCTAAATATATTCCATAATAAACTCCATGTGATAACTCTACTCTAGCAACATCACCTATCCATTTCCATGATCCATTAAGCCTTTGATGTGCTGCACCACTTCTTGGAGTCCATTTATAATTAGATTTTGCATGAGTTTCCATTTTTTTTGCTACTGTATCTGCATATAATCCAAGTGCTGCTTTAGTTTTTAATTCTCTTTCAGCTATTCCTTTTATAAGCTTACTAGCGTCAAATTTAAAACTCATTCTAACACCTCTCGACTAACATATCAAAGTAAATATTTAACCTATTTTGGTTACCTAAATCTTTTATAATATATTTAACATCATCAAGTAAGAAATAATCATTTTCTTTTATCTTAACAGTATCTTCATCATAGATAACCATTAAAAACATCTGCTTACTTCTTTTTACTTGCCCTTTATCAGTAGTAATAGCACTAATTTGAGTATTACCTTCATGGTAAAAGCCTTTTACACTACATACAAGGTCTTTTCCGTTAGGTTCTTCGAATTCATTTTTAGCATCTCTATAAATATCAACATAAGTTGGGAATTTGTCTATTACTTTCTGTATTTTAGGTTTTATCTTATTAGCTATCATAATACAAAGCTCCTTTTCTTAGGTTTATACAGTTTAGCTAATCCAAGCCAATATTCTCTATTATTGGCTAAGGTAAGCCCTCCAGGGAGCGTTATGCTATCATCTTCTGCTTTTAACAAAAGGCATTCGTAAGTAGTTTTATCTAAATCATTATTGTTTAAAGAAAAATAATAATGTAACTCTTCATCAGTAAAAAAGGGAGAAGATTCCTCCCTTAGTCTTAGTTTAAGTTCTTGAATTTCTTCCATAATGCACCTACTTTAATATTTCTATTATCTCAGCTTTCTTTAACTTAGAATACCCTTCTATACCTTTTTCTTTAGCTAATTCTTTAAGCTCTGATACAGTCATATAGTCATAATCAAATTCATCCATGTTGGTAATTTCATTTTTTTCATCGTCGATTTCATCATTTAGAATTTCCCCTAAGTCTTTACTTAGGGTTTTGACTGGGATTATTTACATTAGCTATGATTATTTCATCCGCTCTTTCGAATGAAGGTAATCCTATTAAAGATACTTTTGTCTTAACATTAACTGGATCTGTTTCTTTAGTAGTAGTTATAGCTATACCTAAATTAACTATGTTTACTTCTGCACCAGTAGCCCCACTCATTAAATCTGATTCCTCTGGAGTAGTTCCTAACCATGTATTCCCTAAATTTCCATCAGGTAATAACGTAAATACATCATCCTTAAAGTAATTAGATACTACACCAGCTTCTGATTTATATTTTTTAGAATTTATAGCAACTCTTAAATTTAATTTGTCTAATAAATAATTCTCTAGCATTGTATTAGTTATAGTTACATTACCTTGACCTAATGCTTTTAACTCTCCTTGCACATTTTGATTATTTAAAAGGTATCCCCAAGTTTTTCTAGTGCATATAGCTCTTGTTGGTCTTGAACCAGTTCTATTTTCTGCATCATCCATCCACTTTAATATATCTTCCACTGGATTAGAATCTGCTTTAGTCCAATCTGTAGATACTTTCTGTTCATCCGCTAAGTTATAGTCATAATCCATCGGCTTATCAACTCCATCTATTCCTTTAGCCATTATAGCTATCTTACCTTCTGATAATAATTGCATTCTCATTCTTTCTAATTGAACCAATGCACCTTCTAAAAGAGTAGTCACATCGTCGAATATATTTCTAGTTACTAAATCTATATATGGTTGATTAGCTGGGTTTCCTAATAATTTATTTAATTCTTGCCTATCACTTTCTTTAACTAACATAGCTTCTTTGAAGAAAGGCATTTCTGTTTGAACATCAGAAAATCCTATTCTATCTCTTAACTCTGCTTTAGTATCAAACCCACTTGATTTTAAAGCTACTGGCATACCCTTAGAACCTTTTATCCATTTTAAATCTAACCCTAACTTTTTATTTAATGGGAATAGTGTTTCTCCTAAATATGGAGATCTTTCTTTTTGCATGGCATTGTAATAAACACCTATCTCTTTTGCTTTTACTATATCGTATATTGTTGACATATTTAATTCCTCCTTAAATTATATAAATTTTATCATTGGTAAAGCTGTTATTGCAGCAGCATCCGGTTCAGTCGGTAATTTAGATTTATCTATAAATCCATGTATAACTAATGAACCTGTTGAATCTCCATCAGTAACATCTACATCATATAAAACAACACCTTTAGCAGTTGCTCCATTTTCAGGCAATATAGTTCCTGCTTTAACTATTTTTTTACCATCTACCGTAGTTGAATTAGCTTGTGTTAATACTATCGCCTCAGCTACAAAATGATCGTACTTTAATATTTCTTTCCTATTTGCGTATTCAGTAACTCTTATTTTTCCCATTATTTACTACCTCCAAAATAATCATAATTTGAGTTTGTTTCTGTTGAATGCTTAGCTAACCTTTCTCCCAAGCTTTCTGTTGCTTCACCTTTCCTCCCAAGATTACGATTAAAGTTGCCTAATCCACCTGAGTTACTTGGTGTTGATTCTTCAAACCATTCTGAGTAAGTTTCAGATAAAGTTTTAAACTGTTCGTCTAGACCTTCAATGGTCCCATCTTCTTTGATAGTTAATTTTTCTCTATCAAATTGTGTTTCAAGAAGCTTCTTATATCTATCATCAACCTTTGCTAGCTTAGAGTTGATTGCATTATTTAAAGTTAAGTTTCTTATCTTAACCTCACTATCTTTTTTCAGAGTCTCTATTGTAGTCTCATGATCTTTAATAGTTTGTTGTAAAGTTTCATTGTCTTTGTTATTCTTTTTTAAATTTTCAATAGTTGTGTTAGCAGTATTTAACTGACCTACTAAATCATCCTTTTGAGTTTTCAACTTAGAGTATCTTTCATCTATATTTTCTAATGAAGTTTCATAAACTTTATTTTCCTTCATAGATGCAGTTATTTTGTTTATCTGCTCATCCGATAAACCTTGTGCTTTCAATATTTCCATTAATTTCATAATATCCTCCTACGCTTTTTACGTGTTTGCATCACTTAGAGTTTTTTTCTATTTGTTCTTTTACATCTACAATAAGAAAATAAAAAGATAATAAAAGGTCGGTTATAGCATTGCTAATTCCGACTTTCTCCTTGTACAACTTGGTACATGAGCATAAAAAAAGAACTTATAAAAAGTCCTCTCCATAATCTTTAAACCATTTATCTAATTTTATGTTTTGTTCTCCATCTATCCAGCTTCTAAGCTCTGTTCCTATTTCTTCTAATGACATAGGTATTTCTGGAACTGTAGTACATAATCCATTCGGTCACGGGTGGTCAAGGGGTAAATCCTTGACCATAAACACCTCCCCGTTTCTATCACTGCATATCGGACATGTTCTACCATGAATATTAGAACTAATCCACCTAATACCTTCAACATAAGGATTTTTTTCGCAACTTCTCTTTTGAGCTTGTTGAAAAGCGTGATTAACAGCAGTTCTAGCTAATCTTTGAGCATTATAATCTACAGATTTACTAGCATTAGGATATACATTTGACCAATCCCAAGGCTTACTAGCTTTTGGATTAACATATATTTCTAAATCTTTAGCTATTTCATATGTACTTTTCTTATTAGCAATACCTTCTGAAATTATATAATCAATATCTTTATCAAACTTCTTTGTATATTGCCATATTCTTTCAGATAAGCCTTTACGGTCTTTGTATACTTTACCGAACAGTATTTCATCCATAGCAGCTTTAGGTATCTTAGAAAACATACTTGAAAAAGTATCCTTCATATTCAAGTTGTATTTATCATTAATAGATATAAAAAAATCTAGCTGGACATTGTTAGCTAGTTCACTTGATTCCTTTATATTCTTTTTAATAATCTTTCCAACTTGCCTATGAATACTTACTATTTCCTTCTCAAGTTCCCTTTTAAGTTCTTCTAAATATCTTTCTGATAAAGTATTAGGATTAACTTTAGAAAGCTTTTTAGATACGTTTAAATACATATCATTGTATATCTGTTTTATTTGTTTTTCTTGTTTCCTAGCTAACTTAAGCTTCTTACGTTGAGCTTCTTCGCATAGCTTAAGATAATCTTTAGATGCCATATTCTATTCACTTTCTATAAAGTAATCTTTTTATTTTTCCATTTTTTATAAGCATCAAAATAAACTTCGTTCTTATCTCCGTTGTAAGTTATCTCATAATACATTCCATCACTAACAATAGTAGATAATAAAGCCTTGTTATTTTGAAGTATTTTGCAATTCCATACAACGAATACATCATCTGTAGTTAATTCAAAATTATCGGTTTTATCACACTCATTATTAAAGTATTTAACTATTTCTTCTTTGCATATATCTATAAATTTATTCGTTTCCATTATTCATCATCTCCTAAATCAGTTTCAAATTGACTATAACTATCTTCTAACATCTGCTTTTCTAATTGTATTTGCTTTAACTCTTCATCTGCTACATCACCTGGTACATTATGCCACTTTTCTATATACTTTTTTCTACTCATTACTTGTGTATTTACTTGTTGCATATCATTTGCCATTTCCTCATATTCATCGCTTGGTAATGGATATTGATTTTGCACTATTATTTCTACATCTTCAATATCTATATTAGGTAAATCACCTATTTTATATATTCTAGACATTTCTATAATAGCTTCTACCATCCATTCAAGCATTGGTATCCATGAAGTCATCTTTTCCTCTATGCACGAAGTGAATTGTTGATATATAGCTTTTATAGCTTTAGCACTTGTAAGAGATTTTAAATCATCTGTATTAAGTTTCGGTATAGATAAACTATCATACATATCAGTTAATATTCTATCTAATGCATTCTCTATTCTTTGATCATATGCAAAATCAGAACCTATAGTATTTACTTCTGCTTTATCACCCTCACCTGCTTGTTTATCTTTTTCTAAATTCCAAACAGATCCAGCTTTATAACTTATCTTCGGCTTGCCATCATCCTCCATTATAGAGTCATCATCAACATTAAGCATATATATAATCCTGTTCATACCTTTTATAATAGTATCTATATCTTCGCTAGTAAGTTGGTTATATGCCTTTTGATTCTCTATTAATGGTTTTACATCTGATTTTCCTTTTGTATCTCCTGTTAAAGCATCATTCATTATCACATAGCATGGTATAAAAGGTAATTTGGTATTTTCATTATCTTTTATAATTTTTATTACCTTGCCGGTTCCATCATATATTGCTTCATCTACATAACAATAATCTTTACTCATATAATACTTTTGCTTCCAAAATCGTTGATTTTCTCTAGATATATTTTCTTCTAACTGATAACAAAATATAATTTGTTCTAATTCTTTGACATTATCTATCTTAGGAATATGTACAAATTCTAAAGAAGGAATAAAAGCTATTTCAATCTTATTAGTGACTTTATTAGCAACTAGCTTAAGAGCTATTCTTTTACCAATTAGAAAATCTTTAGTAGCTTTTATAATATCATTGTTAAAAAGGTTATTTTTCAATGTCCGCTTTAGATATTTATTAAGCTTTTTTTCTACTTCTTCATTACCTTCAACATTAATATTAAAATAAGGAGGTTTAGAAAACATAAATCTAGCTTCTTCATCTATTAACTTTTTAATATAATTAGTATCTTTTTCTGTAGCCACATAATCAGTAGCACTTTTAATCCAATCCAGTTCTTCGCCTTCATAATACTTGTAGTAATTAATTATTTCATTCATTTCTTCAAGTCTGTCTTTAGGAAATAATCCTTGGAGCTCCATATTTATAATATTATTTGCAGCTATTATATTCATACCATCACCTCCTATCTATTTAATGTCCTTTTAGATTTACCTTTATTTCCTACGATAGTCATACAATAGTATCTTATCTGGTCCATACTATGGTCATGTTCTTTAACTGGTTTATCTTCACCTTTTTTACAAGCTTCATCATCCCAGATATAAGAGCTAAATTCTTTAAATGTATCATAACAGCTTTCATCAAAGAATATTTTTAATTCAGTTAATAAACTAGCTACTAATCTTATTCCATCAAGTACACTATTCTTAGCTTTAATAACTTTAAATCCATCTTTAATTAGTTGAGCTTTAAATGATGCAGCTGATGGATCTAGTATTACATATTTAATTTTATAATCTTTAGTAAATTCTTTTAAATCTTTCGAATATTCTAAGTCTGTCTTTTGTACTCCTGTTGTCCTGCCACTATAATAATACTCTTTTATCATAACGTGCTTATTATCCAATGTTTTCCCCCATAAACCAAATGAAGTAGGGTTTTGTGTACCATAGTCGCAAGATACATAGTATTCTTTATATTGATAATCAGAAGCTTTAACAACGTGCTTTTCTTTATCAAACATCGAATATATAATACCTTCTGCAACTACCCATAGACCTAATATATAACGTTTATAAAATATTCCAGAATACATACCTGCGTATCTTTTCTTAATCTTTTCTGATAATGATAAGTTATCATCCATAGTAAAATGCAAGTATAGTATATTCTTTTCTTCTTGCTTATCTATCCAGTTAGTTTTAAACCAGTGATATGGTCCATCTGGGTTACAGTTAAACCAAAACTTTGAACCATCAACTGAGCAACGCCCAGTAGCTTGGTTAACAAACGATTCAGGCATTAATGCAACTTCATCAAAGAAACAACCAGCTAATGTTATTCCTTGGATAAGGTCTTGCGACCTTTCGTCCTTTCCTCCGAAGATATAAAAATAGTTAGTAATATCACCTTTACTAACTACCATGAGATTATCTGCTCTTTTATCTTCAACTTTATATCCTCTAGATTTAAGCATAAGCTTTAGCCAAAACAAAACATTACGCCTAAATGATCCTATTGTCTTACCACACATACCAAAACTTTGTCCATTAAAATTGCTCATAGCCCATATAGAGTATGATAATGACATTGATATAGTTTTACCACTTCTTATAGCTCCATCTGCTATAATTCCATCTTTATCACTTACAGGACTATTTGGTAACCACCATGTTAGAACTTTCTTTTGTTTCTTAGAAAATGGACTAAATTTTATAGTAGCTTTTTTTACTGTGTTACCTCTAGATGATTTCATTTTTTCTACTTTATCTTTAAGTTTTTTTATTCTATCCTTAATCATCCCAAGCATCACCTACTTGAGACTCTAAAGCTTCCATAAATCCATCATCTTCAACTTCCTCATCTTGTCCACCTTGCTTCATTATTTCAAGTTCAAGCTTCATTACAGTCAATTCTAACTTTTGTTCATCCATTTCAAACTTATGTAATGTATCTATTGCCTTTTGCTTTTTATCTTGAACTCTAGTTAAAGCTTCTTCTATATTTTGTATCTTATTCAATTTGCTTTCGTAGTTTACTAAGCTAACTTCTGAATCTCCTTGAGTACCATGAGTTTCAGTATCTATTACAACTTCTTGAGAATGTTTTAAATCTTCTATTCTCTTTAACATTCTTCTTTCTCTAACTGTAAGAAGCTGTATCTCTTGTTCTAATAACTTTCTTTTTTCCAACTCAATACTTTTTATTAGATTAAGTTCATCTTTCTCTAATGTATCAAAGAATATATTTTCAAATTCTCCAGTTGTTACTGCATTCTTATTGCCAGGAGGTCCAGTAGCATTTTTATTTCCTATAGGAGCACCTTTCTTTTTCTTGGTTGCAACTTTTTCTTTAGGGTTGCAACCTTTTTGTTTCCAATATCTACTTGCC